>OMJG01000643.1_pt1 | contig 24711 bp, 15 predicted proteins | sample 1646431 | NCBI WGS metagenome assembly OMJG01 (sample SAMN03771674, study PRJEB25209) | food metagenome | isolation source: Cotija cheese | place: Mexico:Jalisco,Michoacan | collected 2011-12-12
GAACAACGGAACCAGAACAGCCGGGAACAACGGAACCAGAACAGCCGGGAACAACGGAACCAGAACAGCCGGGAACAACAGCACCGGAGCAACCGGGAACAACGGAACCAGAACAGCCGGGAACAACGGAGCCAGAACAGCCGGGAACAACGGAGCCGGAGCAACCGGGAACGACAGCACCGGAGCAACCGGGAACAACGGAGCCAGAACAACCGGGAACGACAGTACCGGAACAACCGGGAACGACAGCACCGGAGCAGCCGGGAACGACTGCTGGCCAACCGGCAGGCCCTGATAATGGCGCTAGTGATGCAAGTGCAAGCGTACCAAATGGTCATAATCAAGTGAGTTCAAACGGACATGGCACATTAGGGCTGCCAGCGGACCAAGCCGGTCAAACTTCACAGGCAACCACGTTACCACAGACGAATGAGAGTCATCAGAGCTTAATCATTGCAGTATTGGGACTTGCCTTATTGTTACTAATGATTGTATGGGTACCTTTTAAATAAGGTATTGGTTGTCTTGAATTAGTTCGAAACTAGAGAAGTAAGTGGGATAAAAGTCATGGTTTTGTAGCATTAACGTGAATTTGGCGATTATTTCTAAGCTTGAAATCGTCATCGGATTGACGTTGAGCAGAACGAATTGACTTTTGGCGCACACTACGGCACTAATACCGTGGAAAACAAAAACGCGTAAATTACTCAGTGAAGTGCTTTGAGTAATTTACGCGTTTTACATGTGTGTCCCAGCCCGGTTATTTTTGGAATCTTAAGCTTAGTTGTTAGATAGTGTATTAAAAGTAAATTGGTTGTTAATACTAGCTGGAACAACTATTCAAACGTCAATCGCTGCCGCAATGCCGGCCGATAAAATAGTACGGCAATCGGAAACTGAATAGTGGGTGATGTGCGCGAACTAATCTTGATGTGGTTGAATAATCGTGAGTAGTCCCCCCATGACTAGGACGATTATCAACGTGGCTAATAGGTATGATAAGTCAATTTTATCAATGCCTAACCCAGTTAAGGATAAGCTAACTGTAATCAAACAATTGATCGTAATTGCAACAGCTACAGGAACACTAGGTCGTTGCCGCCAAAATGGTTTGGTTGAACGGGTCATTAAAATCGTGAGCATTGCACTAAAAATCAAGTAACAATATAACACCTTACTGATTTGTCCCGGCGTCAAGCCTAGACGAGTTGTTTCATACAGTACGCCCATTCCAAGTGCCGTCCACCCAATGGCTAAGACACCAGCAACTTTACTTAGGCGACGTAGGTTCCAATGTTCGGGATGGTGAGTAATATTCGTGCGATCGGTCCCCAAGACGAGTGTGACACAATCATTCAAAATGGCTACTAGGATCATGGCATTGAGACTTAACGGAATTGAACGCCAAATCAGAAAACCAAATGTTAGTAGCATCGTTAATTCAGCTGTTCGTGATAGCTTAGTAATGGTCCAAGTCATCATACGCTGATAGACACGGTGGCCACTATCCAAAATCTGAATAATTGGTGTTAGACCTGGGGTAAGCAAGACGAGTTTGGCTGAACGTTTGGCGAGGTCAACCGCATTTTGAACTGAAATTCCCACATCAGCCTGCTTTAAAGCCGGCGCGTCATTGACACCATCGCCGGTCATGCCAACTACGTAACCCATTTTTTGAAATCGTTGGACAATCGCTAATTTGTTTTCTGGAACGACTTCGGTAATCCCTGCCAATTGTTGTGGATCTGTGTTGGCAGTCAAGGTATTAAATGGTGTGACATTACCGGTTAACCCAACTTGTTTCGCAACTGAGGTCGCCGTTTTTTGGTTATCACCGGTCAGCATGATGACCTTGACCCCACGCTTAGTGATGTTTTGGAGTGCCTGCAGACTGTCAGACCGTGGTTGGTCCTTGACAATGAATAGGCCAACTAATTGATCATTGATCAATAGTGCAACGGTGCGACCGCTACCAAAGTCGATTTGATTGGTTAGTTTTGGCGCGTTGTGATCCAATTGATACAGACGTTGATAAGCCCCTAGTTTGACATTAATAGGGCGATTGGCCATGATGGTTCCTTCAGAATAACCACGTTGGGAATTGAAGGATTCAAAATGTGCCGGCGCCTGTACGGGAATGGCCTGTTGCCGGGCGTAATTAAGAATCGCCGCATCAATGACACTTGTATTTTGCTGATTGGTGGCACTGGTTGCCCAGCGAATTAACGCTTGGTCCGAATACTTAGAAAAGTTGTGCAGTGCCACGACCTTGGGTTGATTAGTAGTGATGGTGCCCGTCTTGTCAATCAACAACAAGTTGAGATTGGCGGCAGCTTGAATACCTGATAAATCACTGACTAAGATATGTGCTTGACCTAGCTGTTTGGCTTCCACTGAGTTGGCGACTGCAAAGCTAGAAGGCATTGCAATCGGAATCGTTGCGATAAACAACATAGCTAGAAATGGTAACATTGTGATCAGGTTAGTGCCACGTATCAGTGCGGTGAGTACCAAGATGATAACGAGCACCGTGTCTAAGGTTGCCAAGTAGCCAATGATTTTACTGAGTAATTTCTGAAGTTGGCCGGGTGCCGCTGATTGATTGATCAAGCTGATCGTTTTGCCAGAGCGGCTATTTTTACCCGTACTAATGACGACTGCTAAGCCGTGTCCACTCTTAATCTCAGTACCAGCATAGACGATATCACCGGCTTGGTGGCGAATTGTACGGGATTCACCACTAATACTGCTCTCGTCAACTTCTAGTGTGCCATCCAGTAGTTGAACGTCTGCGGGTAATAGCTCTCCGTTATTAAGTCTAATAACATCATTGGGAACGATTTGAGTTGCTGAGATATGCTGCCATTGATTGTTTCGCTTGACAGCAACGGTTAGCGTTAACTTATTCGTTAAGGTTTTGAGAACTTTATCGGCGCGCCAGGCTTGAATTGCACCTGTGACGGCCGCAAATAGGAGCATTAAAACAATAAAGCCAGCTTGAAGTGTTTTCCCTAGCAGAATTTCAACGAGTAGGGCGGCTTCAAGAATCCAAGCTGATGGTTCCCAGAGCCGGGTAAGGATGGCATGGGCAAAGTTAAATTGTTGCTGAGGAACCACGTTACGGCCGTATTTTTTTAAACGTTCCTGGACCTCGATCGTTGTGAGTCCGGTTAGCATATCTATGGGTGCTTGCATGATTAACCACCTCCGCTCGATTGTTTGCGACGGACTTGTTTAGAGGTCGTAATCGACGCTATCTGGAAAATGTGCTAAACGGGTGCCCGTCGTGCCAAGTTCTTCTTCAATTCGCAATAATTGATTGTATTTTTCAACACGTTCTGACCGGGCTGGTGCGCCGGATTTAAGTTGAGCCGTCCGAGTTGCAACTGTAAAATCAGCTAGGAAAGTATCACCAGTTTCACCAGAACGATGCGACATCATCGTGGCATACCCGTTTTTGCGTGCTAAGCGAATTGCCGTGAGCGTTTCAGTAACGGTCCCAATTTGATTTAGTTTGACTAGAAACGCGTTGGCCATGCCCATCTTGATGGCTTTTGCAAATAACGTGGGATTAGTGCAGACGTTATCATCCGTCACGATTTGAACCTGATCACCATATTTTTTAGTGAATTTGACAAAGTTCTCCCAATCATCCTCGCTGTAAGGATCTTCGATAGAAATGATTTCAGGAAATTGGGCCAGTAATTTGGCATAGTAATCACTTAAAGTATCTGGTGAGAGGTGCCGGCCTTCAAAGTCATATTGTTTAGTTTGAGTATTATAGAAGTAGGAAGCGGCGGCGTCAAAAGCAATCGCAATCTCTTTGCCGGGAACGTAGCCAGCTTGTACAATCGCATTGTGTAACATTTGTAGCGCGGCTTCTGAGTTATCTAAGTCGGGGGCGAACCCACCTTCGTCGCCTAGGCCAGTTGTATAGCCAGCTTTTTCAATGACTTTTTTTAACGTATGGTAGGTATTCACAATCTTTTCGAAGCCATCCCGAAAGCTAGAACGGTCTACGGCAGTGATCATGAATTCTTGAATGTCGATCCCATTGTCAGCGTGTTCGCCACCATTGATAACGTTATGAAATGTTTGTGGTAATTCTAGGTCTGTGCCACCGAGATACCGGTAAAGCGGCTGGTGAGTTTCAGCGGCTGCAGCCCGGCAAGTTGCCATTGAGACGCCTAGAATCGCATTAGCACCTAGACGTCCTTTGTTAGGCGTCCCATCCAAATCAATCATGATCTGGTCGACTTGAGCTTGATTAAACGGACTAACCCCATGTAAAGCGTCGTTGATTTCTGTATTAACATTATTGACGGCTTTAGTGGTGCCTTTACCTTGAAGTCGTTGACCACCGTCGCGTAATTCAACGGTTTCGTTAGCGCCGGTTGATGCCCCTGAGGGTACTTCAGCACGACCAAGTGTGCCATCGGATAAAATCACATCGGCCTCGACCGTTGGATTACCTCGTGAATCAAAAACCTCGCGTGCTTTAACAACATCAATTACAACTGACATTTTGAAAACCCCTTTCAAATTTGACCACCAAGTTGATAAAAAAGACGTCTACTTTCAAGAAGCCCCATTAGGAGACTTCTTGAAAGTAGACGTCATCAAATTGATAGTCAATTAGTTACGGCGAACGTCATCACCATTTATTTTTAACGGTTACAGCATACCGCGCATGAAATATAAACACAAGTGTTTCTCAGCCATAAATTTAAAACCCTTGATAATTAGCGGATGCGAAAAGTTAATCAAGTTAAGCAACGGCACCGGTTACATAAAAGCGGCTAGGAGGGGGCGTTGGCTTGCAATATCATTATTTAAATTCGAAATTGGATGTTCAAATTATAATAATGATGATAGTAGTGGGATGATTAGATACCTGAAATTAGTGCACTGGTTGGCGTGTGAAATTTTATAGACAATTTGTACGCTTCATGATAATCGTGCGCTGTGACCCCGTGATTGAGTTCGGATAATTTGTTAATGATTGGTACTGAAATCGTTGCTTTGTTTGAATTGCGAGGAAGATATTGGTACTATCAGTTTGAACCATTAAGTCGTGTGACCACTGACAGTTGCTTAGGTCAACGATCGGGTGGTTGCGTTAATGATCAAAGTAATATTAGAGCGTTGAGCCTTTGAAGGTTGCGATGTCAGGCATTAATGGTTATAAAATTAGTTGTGTATATTTGTGGGGGCAGGTGTACATGTAATTGATGGTATGGCAGTGTTATCTGAATTCTTTTCAGTAAATGTCCAGTTGGGATTACTATCGAGTAGGGCTGACAATCCTGAAAAGTGCAAATCACAATTATTATTTCGTAAAATTATTTGAGTAATATGGGGGTATTATCATGCAAAATCCACGGTTAACGATTATTGTGCCTTGTTATAACGAAGAAGCAGTGCTACCTAAGTCCGCCCAAGTCTTGGATGGTATCTTGACGAAGTTGATCCAACACAAACAGGTCAATGAAGAGAGTAAGTTATTATTTGTTGACGATGGTAGTCAAGATAAGACTTGGACACTGATTAAGTCGCTTGAGAAACAGCACTCAACCGTGACTGGCCTTAAGTTTAGTCGTAATTTTGGTCACCAAAACGCGTTGATGGCTGGGATGCAGGTCGCTAGCCCGACTGCTGATATGGTCATTACGATTGATGCTGATTTGCAAGATGATCCACAAGTGATTCCGGAAATGGTGGCACGCTATCGTACTGGTAGTGATATTGTATTAGGCGTCCGTAACGATCGTAGTAGCGATTCGCCTTTCAAACGATGGACTGCGGACGGCTTTTATCGGCTGATGAATCGTATTGGTGTACAACTAGTGCCCAATCACGCTGATTTTCGATTACTTAGTCAACGGGCAGTTCAGGCACTATTAGCCTATGAGGAAACCAATCTATTCTTGCGTGGAATCGTACCACAGCTAGGGTTTCCAACAACTAAACTTTATTATCACCGCCAACCACGTTTTGCAGGTGTTTCAAAGTATCCGTTACGCAAGATGTTGGCCTTTGCTTTTGATGGCATCACGTCATTTTCAATCGCACCGATTAAAGTAATTTTATTGTTAGGCATGGTGATTAGTGGCGGTAGTTTGCTTATGATGTTGTATGCGTTAGTACAAGGATTACTAGGGACCGCAACGAGTGGCTGGTCCTCACTCATGACAAGTCTATGGTTTTTAGGTGGGATGCAATTGATTGGTATTAGTATTGTTGGCGAGTATGTAGGAAAAATTTTTGCGGAAGTCAAGCACCGGCCCCGCTATATTATTGAAACGGATGATTATACGGCGACTCAACAGCCGGCCATCATAGAGTCACAACGGGTGCACGGATGAAGGCTCTGGTTAGGAGTGTCAATTGGCTGGCAGCAGCGGTACTCGTTGTTGCCATTGGCTTTGCCTGGTTACAGCCCATTCGCTTTTTTGGTAATCCTGATTGGGCCTCACCAATCGTTCAGTTGGCAATGGTACTGGGGTTACTGGTCATTATCAATGTGGTACGGCAGTGGTTGTGCCAGTTACCGGTTCGACAGTACCGCTGGCTATTGATTAGTCTAGTAGGCTTAATCATCGTGATCCAGGGCTTGATTGCCATCAATTTTGTAGACGTCGCGCGGGCCGATCCATTCTACGTTCGGCAACAAGCGTTGCGATTGGCTCAAGGCAGTCAACACTGGCAACATTATTTTATGATTTATCCGAACAATGTGAACTTTACGTTATTAGAAGCTAGCCTGATCAAACTACTGTTGAGGTTCACCCAGATACCATGGTCAATTCTGAATGTCCTCCGGTTTATCTGGATCGATACTGGACTGATCAGTGGGCTATATTTATTAAGACGCTGGCACTACTGGCAACCAGGTGCCGTTGCTTTAAGCTTGATGTGGTTGGTCAGTGTTCCAGTAGTTGCATTTGGTCTGTTTGCATATACGGATGGGCTTGTCTTGCCCCTAGTCTTGGATAGTCTAGCTTTGCTGACATTGGGATTGCGGCTGACAGGCTGGCAACGCTGGAGTATTTTGATCAGTGATGGGCTTTTGGTTGCGCTAGGTGTTGTTATGAAGACCAACTTGATTATTCTCTGGATAGCACTTGGGTTGATTGGCCTGGTTTTGTGGTGGCAACACCAATTTACGGGACGACAGTTATGCGGTTGGTTGATCAGTTTAGTTATGACGATCGGCTTAATCTTTAGTGCGATGCACGCCGCTCAACAGCAGGCAGGCTATACGCGTCAGGCCGATGCGGCGCTACCCGCAACGAGTTGGATTGCGATGAGTTTAAATCCTAAAGGTGATGGTCAGTACCGCCATGATGATTTTGAACGCGTCAATCAAGCTCCCACGGCAACCGCCAAGCGACAACAGACGCAGCAAATGATTCAGCAACGGTTGCATCAAATGGGGGTGACCGGGACACTGGTTCATTTTCTGAAAAAATTGCGGGTGTTTTGGGCTACTGGAGATTTTGACAGTTTTAAATTAACGACCCAGTGGATTCAGGCCCCACGGTGGTATTTGAATCATCAACGGCAACTGCAATTCTGGTTGGTTTTGATGACCCAGATGATCTATTTGACGATGTTAGTACAAGGTGTCGTAGCGTTGTTGAAGCGCTGTGATTGGCCAGTGACGTTGTTGGCGTTGACCATCCTAGGGTTGACAGCTTTTCACGTTGTTATTTGGGAAGTGGAAGGTCGCTATGCGCTGCCATTGTTACCGGGATTGATGTTACTCAGTATTCTTGGTGGTCGTGAGCTACCAACGTGGCACTTTAGCCAACCAGTTCGGCGACAGTTGACATGGCTAGCGGTTATCATGGCTACCGTTAGCGTCGTCAGTTTGTGGCAAACAAGTCAAACGACGCGAGTCAATGACGTTGTTCTTGGTAGCCAGGGCAATGGGACGTATGTTGAATCAATGACACAAACACTGCGTCCAGGTCACAGTGTTCAAATGACACTAGTGACGCGTGGCCGCAATAACGTCTTACAATTGAAACCGATAGCATCACGGGGAGTCGTCACAATTTCGTTGATCAAAGGAGAGCGGACTGTGCAACGTTGGCGGGGACCTGCCAATAAATTAGCAACGTTAAATTACCCGATGACTGCTGCGGGACGGATGCGGGTAGTGGTTCGCAATACCGGTAAGCATTCCGTGACTTATGGTGTCATGACGGCCAATTACAGTCCAGTAACTGGCCGGGTAACTGCCAAGCAACACGATTATTTGCAGTACGTGGTGAAGCGGCATACGTCTAAGCCGCAAACGCTAACGACTGGGACGATTAGTTTGGCGGTTGTTTTATTGATGCTGGTGGCAACTAGTCTAGCGTTGCATCGATTACGACCAGAAACCGAAGCATAAATAGTGAAACGGGACCCTTAACGGCTGGTGCTTACCCCTTTGGTTAGGGGGGGTATTAACGGTAGATACGGGCAATGCTTTTCGAAATTAAAGTGGCAACGCTTGCCTAGTTATATCGAAAAAGTCACTCCTACTAGTTAGTGCTGGGCTAATTCATTGGTCTTAAAATTGGGAGACTAAAAACCACCGTCTTACTGAGAATCATTATTTCAGTAAGACGGTGGTTTTTAGTTTGGTAATATTAACTGGTGACCGGGTGGCGATGCTGCCAAATTCTGAGTCCACAAAAACTCAGTACACTAATTAGCGAAATTAGTAAACCTGCAAGCAATCCGGGAACGTGGTAAGTCAGTTGAATCTGATTCCGACCCGCACGGATCGGTAAGGCCAGCATGCCGCCAATAACAGTCCTAGGGATGACGCGTGTGCCATTAACAGTTGCAGTCCAGCCGTTATCAGCCGGAATCGCGACGTACAACCATTGCTGATGTGACCGATTCGTGACCTGGCCACTGACGATTGTGTGAATTCCAGAAACGTGGTAGGTCGGGGTGAAGCGGCTACTCATCAGTTGTTGTTTGACCTGGTCGAACTGGGACTGGTCAAGGCTGGCCAAGTGGACGTGCGGTCCTAAGGTTGGCTGGGCGCGCTTAACTGTTAATGTAACTATGGCACCTTTATCGAAATAACCAAGCGAGCGGAGCACTAGCTCACCGTTGGCATTGAACTTGGTTGGTACCAGATGACCGTTGACCCGCATTGTTGTAAACTTCGACTGACTTAGGGTGTCATTATAATACAGCGATCCAGTCCGTGTCATACGTAGCTTAATCGTATGCAGATAAGGATACCGGCTAGCTTGCGGATCATGAAACACATGATCGGTGAGCTGAACGGCGTTGCCAAAATAGGTCTTCTGAGTTGGTCGCAGGCTTTGTAAAATCCGTTCTTGGTTAACAATCGCACTATTAGCACGCAGTTTTAGTTGACTGAAAGCAGTCGGAACTGCAAAGCCAAGTCCGTTTAAACTCCGATGGCTAGTCCTAGATTGACCGACTGCGTTGAGTTGTACGTCGTATTTCACATCTAAGAGCAGATCAGTGACGGGGTTCAATCCCTCAGAACTAACCCGACGCGCGTTTTTGGAAAATAGCCCCAGCGATTTTAACATCAAACGCGTCTGGTTGGCGAAAGTGGAACTGTAATAGGTGATGTCATGAAAATTGAAGAGCATTGGATCGTTATAGTTGCGGTATTTACTATCGTAATTATAGGCTTGGTTGATCAAGGTGTTCTGATTTTCGACCCGGTATAATTGACCGTCGGGATCGTTGACAGCTTGCATCTGTCGGTATTCGGTACGATAAGCCGTCACGAATTTGGCCTGATTACCTAAGGGCGACTTAGCCATCATGAGTGTACTATTTGTTCCTAGTTCAAGTGCAACGATACCTGCTAAACTTAGCGCTTGCCATCGTTTGGTAGTGACAAATAAGGCACTAGCCGTCAATAGCACGGCAATTAGGCTAAGAGCAAGATTCAAAGTCGCAAGTGGATGCTGAGCTGATCGTTGGCTCAGCCAACCAATGATCAGCGCCAGCGCAACTAGTGTCGGCAGCAACCACTGCCAATGGGGCGCAATCTGACGTGGCCCGGCCAACCAGGCTTCAAAGCCCATCATGATTAGGACGAAGCTGAAGAAGAAGGCGTTGCGGTATGGAAATCCAGCTGGTGTTTGCAACATATGCCAAATTGTGTCAAGGGTGCGGATGTCCATACTAAGAAAAAGTGCTAACAAGAGACCAAAACCATGCCATTTGTGCGCTGTGGTGATATGCGGATGAACAAAAAACGCTAAGACTAGTAGTAATATAAAGGTACTACTAAAGACGGTAGGTGCGTGTGTCAGACGCGTTGCAAAATTGGCTGCGCCCACCCCAAACTGGCTGAACACTTCTAATCCGAACTGGGGAACTGGCCAATAATTAGACAATTTGACGGCGGTTTTGGCAGTGGTCAACATTCCTAAACCCGTCGGTATCAGAATGAACATCGTGCTTAGACCGCTGAGTATCATGGTCACCAGGACGCGTCGAATGAGCCGGAGTTGGACACTAATCATGTGCCACAGGCTATCTTGGGGTTGTTTATGTTCAAATAGTTGATAGATCAGATAGTAAATAACAAATAAGCAAGTCATGTAGCCTAAGTAATAGTTGGTCACAATACTGACCCATAGCCAACCGAAGAAGCGGCCAGAATGACCGGTCCTGATCAGATGATCAAGCCCTTGGATGACGAGTGGTAACCAGATAAGTGCATCTAACCACATGATTGTAAAATAGTTTAGGGCAACGAAACCCGATAGGCTGAAGGCGACCCCAAAGATGGCCGTTGACCAGTAGTTTGTTCGAAAATGATCTTGTAAAAACCACGTCATGGTGACCGCAATCAGTCCAATTTTTAATATGATGAGCAGGCTCAAGCCAGTTGGCAAATTAGCGGCCGGAAAGAAAACCATTAAAATGTTAAATGGGCTTAATAAATAATAAGCAATCGTAGGCAGCGCATTACCACCTAGTGATTGTGAAAACGAATATAATTGAAAACTATGCGTTAAAATTGCATGCCGGTAAGCGGTAAAAAATGATAAGTATTGGCCACCCATATCACTAATTAATAAATTATGGTTACCAAAGGGCGTCACTCCTTGAATTAGGAAGACAAAGCCAATGATAACAAGAGATATCAATCCTGACAGCGCTGGCACTTGCCAACGTCGTGTCTGATAATTATGCCACATTTTACCCAACTCCGATACTAAGAATAATTCCATTGTAACTTACTGAGACGTGAAAATTAGTTAAAAAAAGCCCAAATTTTTCTGAAAAACATTAATTATTAATGTTAAAATTTGTCATTTTTATTAAAGTTTGCAAGCAGTTTAACACAGTAGTTAATGGGGTTGAAATAAAGTGACTGATTGACAATTGATTAAGAAAGTGTTTTTATTAAGACTGAAAACTGAATACGATTTCTTCGGGGCAGGGTGCAATTCCCGACCGACGGTAACAACGTAAGTTGAAGTCCGTGACCCGCGTGAGCGGTGGACCCAGTGCAAGTCTGGGACCGACAGTATAGTCTGGATGGGAGAAGAAAATTATTGCTTGAATTTTACTAGGCAGTAGTGGCTATTGGCGACCTTTAAGTAGGTTTATTTAGCTGGATCCTACTGGTGAAATCTATTTGGCGAACACTTCACACCCGATTATCGATGATTTGATAATTGGGTGTTTTTTTATCTTGTTGGAGGTGAACCAATGTTAACTGATTTTATGCAAATGGCTATCGATCAAGCCAAATTGGCGGGGGTGGCGACGTACCAAAATCCCCAGGTCGGTGCGGTATTAGTCAAAGACGGCCACGTGTTAGCTCAAGGTTATCATCATTATTTTGGTGGCGACCATGCTGAGGTGGATGTTTTGCGACAGGTCACGCCAGAACAGGCACGCGGGGCCACACTATTTGTCACTTTGGAACCGTGCTCACATTATGGGAAGACACCGCCGTGTTGTGAACAACTTGTCGATGCTGGAATTCAGCAAGTCGTGATTGGCCAATTGGATCCGCATCCACTCGTTGGGGGGCAGGGCCGCCAATATTTACGGGACCATGGCGTCAAAGTCATCACAGGTTGCATGTCAGATGTGGTTCGAAAGCTGAATCCGCATTATAACCATTTTTATACGCAACAACGACCATGGGTCACCCTTAAGACCGCGATGACACTGGACGGCAAAATTAATTCGGGAGCACCACGTCGAACATTGATTTCTAATCATGCCAGTTACGTTGATAGTCAGCGATTACGGTCACAGTTTCAGGCCATCTTGATTGGTGAGCGGACGCTGACGATTGATGATCCCCAATTGACCGTCCGGCTAATAGCGATGTCTCAGCCACCGGTTCGATTAGTGGTCTTGGAGTCGAGTACGGTGGCCCTACAACACCGACTCGTTCGTGATGGTCAAGCGCCCACATGGTTGCTTTGCCGTCACGCCGCTGCTAGTGATGAGCAACTCCAAGCTAGCGCTAATGTGCACGTGTTAATTGGTGACTGGTCACCCGCAGCCATCAGCCAGTTGTGTGTTGAACAAGGCTGGCAGTCGCTGTTAGTTGAAGGCGGAGCCTATATCCAAGCAGGGTTTGTTGCGGCTGCACTAGTTGATGAATGGATCAGCTATTTGGCGCCGACCATGATTGGCGGTGCGGGCTTGCCAGCCGTGACGGGTGCGCCCGCAACGGAATCGTTAGTATTTGAACGACCGGAGCTAGCGTGGTTAGGAACTGATTTGCGGCTACGTGCCGTTCGAAAGGAAGGCGAGTAAATGTTTTCAGGAATTGTTCAGACGAAAGGACGGGTCAGCCAAGTCCATCAGCAGGCATTGGAAATGACACTTACCATCACAGCACCGACTATCGTGACACCTAGTCTTAAAATTGGCGATAGTATTGCAATTAATGGGATTTGTTTGACGGTAACGATACTGCAGCCAGATGCATTTAGTGTCGCAGTAATGCCTGAAACGATGCGCCGAACAAATTTAATGGCGTTGGTGGTAGGTTCACAAGTAAATTTGGAACGGGCCTTGCAAGTTAACGATCATTTAGATGGCCATATTGTTCAGGGCCACGTTGACTATTGTGGTCGGGTGCAACAGTGTGTTCCCGATGCGCATGCACTTCGCTTGCTGATTAGTTTACCATCAGCGTATCGAGCGCTAGTTGTGACTAAGGGATCGATTACCATCGATGGGGTTAGTTTGACGGTCGTGACCGCTACGGATACGGCATTTGAGGTGGATCTAATTCCACATTCGCAAGCGGTCACGACGTTAAGTAACTTGCAAGTTGGCGATATGGTCAATGTTGAAACAGATATCTTGGGCAAGTACTTGGCCCGACAGTTAGCTTTGGAAGGGAGTCATTAAGATGGATACGATGAATAAAGTGGAGCAGGCACTAGCTGCTTTGAAACGCGGTGAATTAATTATTGTTGCGGATGATGAGACACGTGAAGCGGAAGGTGACATGGTCGGGTTGGCAGCTCAAGCGACGACTGCAACGGTAAATCGAATGATTACGTCAGCACGAGGCTTACTCTGTGTCCCGATGGCTCCAAGCATTGCTGAACGACTTCATCTAACCCCGATGACGAGTGGACACGATGCATTTGGCACGGCATTCACGGTCTCGACAGATCATCATACGACGTCAACGGGAATTTCTGCGGCTGATCGTGCGACGACGATTCAGGCGTTAGCCGATCCAGATAGCCAAGCCACTGATTTTTACCATCCCGGACATGTATTTCCGCTGATTGCACGGTCTGGTGGTTTGTTAGCTCGACGGGGGCATACTGAGGCGGCAGTAACGTTGGCTCAACTGGCAGGCGGGACCCCTGCGGCCTATATTTGTGAAGTAATCAAAAAGAATGGTTTAATGGCTCGTCGTCGTGATCTGAAAGCTTTGGCAGAGGGGCTACAATTGCCACTGATCACCATTGAAGATATTACCACTTATGTTATCCAGACGGGGGCTCTTCAGTTAACAACGACACCAACTGTTAAGTTACCAACTGAGGACGGCCAATTTGTAATGACTGGTTTTGAAGTTCCTGGTCATGAAGCGTTACCAGTGGCACTACAGACTGGTGATATCAGTGGTGATGAACCAGTGTTGGTACGGTTACATTCGGAGTGTTTTACAGGCGACGTTTTAGGATCGCAACGGTGTGACTGTGGGGAACAATTACATGGCGCGCTTCAAAAAATTGGTCAGGCTCAGCGTGGCATTTTCCTCTACTTACGGCAAGAAGGTCGTGGAATTGGTCTAGCTAATAAATTGGCGGCTTACGCATTACAAGAACAGGGTGTTGATACGTATGATGCAAACGTGCAGTTAGGCTTTCGGCCTGATGAGCGGCGTTATGATATTGCGGCGTTAATTTTGCGACAAATGGGTGTTAGTCGGGTACGGCTGCTCACTAATAATCCCGATAAGGTTGATCAATTGCGTGCAGCCGGTATTGACGTGGTCGAACGGGTGCCGTTAGAAGTTCCGGCAAATCAGTATGATCAGGCTTATTTAAAGACGAAACGTGATCGGTTTCATCATCAACTCACACTTAGGGAGGCCAACTAATGACTACTTTTAATGGTAAAATCGGCGGTAATGAGTTCAAAGTCGGAATTGTCGTGGCCCGCTTCAATGCGTTTGTGACGCAGCAATTACTAGCTGGGGCACAAGCAAGCTTGGAACAGCACGGCGTTAACGCGAAAGATATTGATGTGGCCTGGGTGCCAGGTGCGTTTGAGATACCATTGACGGTTCAAAAAATGATTGCAACCAAGCGCTATGACGGCGTGATTGCACTTGGCGCAGTTATCCGCGGAGTAACTGCCCACTTTGACTATGTCTGTAGCGGCGTAACGACGGGGGTGATGACCGTTAGTTTAGCAACTGATACACCAGTGATGTTCGGTGTTTTAACGACTGATACGATCGAACAAGCAATGGACCGCGCTGGTTTTAAGAGTGGCAATAAGGGGGATGATTGTGCGGTCAGCTTGTTAGAAACACTGGACGTGCAGCGGTCATTGGAAGCTTAAAGAATGCGAGTTAAGTGATTATCAGGGTCATGATGATTCATGATGGCCGCCAACTGGCAGTTTAACGCAAAATAGCGCGACTAGTCTCGGTCGTTGGCACGACGAGGACTAATTGCGCTATTTTTATTGTATAGGTCGATCTCTCGAGAAAACGGAACTAAACGTTAAAATGACCGTGGAATCGTCATACGTTTAATGAAATTGACGATGGCAGTTGGTGTAACATGCTCTGAATCGGCCCCCCACAAGCTAACTAAGATACCGTTAGTTGTGACGCCATCTTCAATGGTCCAATCCTGATTATGCCCATTGGTGTCAATTTCGTTAAAGATATTCGGGCGAAAGGTGTTATTAAGATAATTAATAAAGTAATCGTCATCATTGACATTGCCAATATTTTTGATTTGATAATAGGTCGCATAACTATTACAGTTCACGATCGGATGCCCAGAGGCTAAAATGTCGGGAACGGATACACGGTTGGCATAGCGGTCGGCAATGATAGCCGCATCGGTATTGTTACCAGATTGTGACCAGTAATTGATTGTAATGTTTGAATCCAGACGAGTGAGTTCATTTTTTAATAGCGAATCATTCCAAATACTAGTGTTGAAGCCGTGTTGATTTTGAAATCGACTGACCTGATTGATAAAGGTGGTCAGTTCGATATAGGCGCTAGCGCTGCCAGAAACCTCATCAGCGCCGAGCATCAAATCGTGCTGGCTTTGATTGTTAAAACTAGCATCGAGCTCGCCATAAAGTGTGGTAGCGAGACTGACTGCTGCCGGTTTAGTATAGTCGATGGTTTTGTCATCCAACTTAACGGTATTGTAAATATCGGGATGAGTTTGTTGCAATTGGCGTAAAATAGCTCCCGCGTGCGAGGGAAGGTCAACATCAGGAACTAGTTCAATGTTCAACTGATTGGCATAAGCAACTAGCTGTTCTAAAGTCGTCGCCGATAATACGGTTGCCGATGCGGCATTACCTAAATAAGCCGATTGAAAGCATAGATGTTCGTTATCTGATAAGTGTAGTTCGACGTATTGCATGTGTTGTTCGGCAGCAGCACTAATGACGGCTTTAATTGCAGTTTCATCTAACGGATGGCGGCCTAAATCTAACATGACCCCTTGACTAGTATTCAATGTTGATGAATTGGCAGTTGCCGTACGGGGCTGGCTGAAGCAAAGAAGAATCAGCGGGCTAATAAATATTAATAGTTGTGTAAAGTAATGTCGGTACTTCATAAAATAACCGCCTCGATTATTGATAAGATAACGTTTGTTGATACTGAATCCGAATTAGGCGACCGCGAGTAATGCGGTAAAAACCCGTGCGAATATGTTGATGATAAACTCGACGGATACCGCGAGTGAAGCTATGATCATATTTTGGAATCACCACGTAGTCATACTGAGACAGCTTGTTGCGGAATGTGTGAACAGATTTGCTAAAGCGAGCTTGACCACTGGCGTTGTTAGTGAAGAAATAGTAATTCGCTAAGTAGCCCGCATAATAGGTGGTAACCTCAACTTTTTGGGGGTCAACAATCAGAATCTTGGTGTCGTTGGGCTTGGTCCACGGTCGGGAAACGTTGGTCAGGGTAACTGGCAGTGAATGTCGATTATAGTGATTCGTGAACGTTGTCCCATTGATTTCAGAGTACATCATAATAATAGCGAAAAACATCACTAAAAACGTCGCGAGCTGATAGCCATTCTTAGTCCAAATCGAGCGAAACGTCCGTGGGCTTCGGTCTGCCAAGTTTTGTTCATAGAGGGTCTCGTCAATGACACGAACCAGAACCATCATACCAATAAATAAGTTTAAAATGACAACGGTCGACATGTACCGTTCAAACCCATCTAAGGTAATTGCTTCGGCGTAAGGCATGGACAGAACGTACATACCTAATAAACTACCATAATATAATCCGGTAATTAGATCGAGCACTCCCAAAAGTTTGACTAGTGGATTGGGGTGGTGGCAGCCATACTTAATGATTGCCCATGCACTTATCAAACCAATGTTTAGTACTAAAAATCCCTGTGTTGATAAGGAGGTCCAATTGAAGATTTGTTGCAAGAAAGCCTGACCAATCTTCAGGAATCCACGGATACCATCATGTGCAAGTTGATTTTGATAGGCAGTAGCGCTGATTTCATGTTTTGAAGTTGTAAAGGTTAAATGAACATGGATTTCCCAGCAAATAAACGGCAGGATTGCGACGGACAGTGTTCCTAAAAACTGACCTGTGATTGTTAATATTTGCCGAAACCAGTGCCTGTGTACCCGTTGTTGGATCATTGTGACGAGGTAGTCGATGATCAAAATGGCAACGAAAAAGGCAGCTGAATTTTTGACGAGTAGTAGGGTGCCACAAAACAAAGCCACGTGTGCTGCCAACATTTTCGGCTGGCGACGGTAGACAAAAATACCCACAACACCAGCAACCGTTAAAATGGCTAGAACGTAATCAACCAGTAGATTATTAAGACGAATGTTAATATTAAAGACATATGAAATAGCAATTGTTAAGCACAGTAACATTGAGTTTAGGCCCCGAGTACGGTCACGTAGGGTAGCGAACACGGCGTAACTCGCCGCCCAAATCAAGATAAATTGGCCAACGAGCATCGCTCCGGCACTGAATCCAGTAAAGGTTACCAGTTGCGTTAGCCAGAGTGCTGTTGCGGGTGGGTAGGAGCTGAATGAAATAATTGTATCGGTGGCTCTTGGTAAGTGCCCAGTATATGTCAAGAATTTGACGATGGTTGCCCAGTGAGAAAAGTTGTCATAATGAATGAGTGGACTCTTGAAGAGTACGATGGCCATTACAATTCCTAAAAAAGTCATCCAAATATCAAAGAGGTGGATACCTTCATAATGAATGCTAACTTTGCCTAAGTAACCAAGTATGATGCGAAGAAGTAAGAGGATAACGCCCAAACTGGTAACAACCCAGATTCCAAGTCGTAAGAGTTTGATCATCGCAAAGCCATACAATAACATAATCTGAACTAAACTACCGGTGATCCAAGTTAAGTAAGGATTGACGTGGCAAAGACGGAGGGTGCTGCTATAACCGACTAATGCTAAACTAAAGAAAATGAAGCCGAAGATTGCCAAAATAAAACCTACTTTCGTATTGTTAGTGCATGCGAATTAACCGCTTCTTCGTGACTTTAAAGAGTCCGGTCACCACGTGTTGATGGAAGACTTTCTTAGTCAGCACCGTGAAAGTTCGATGGGTCTCTGGGATTGCAACGTACTGGTAACTTTCAACCGTTTGTTTGAAGACTTTAGGGGTCATCATGAAGTTTTCTTGACCGACAGCCTTATCGGTGAAATACCAGTAACGGCCCACATAACCGGCATAGTAGTCATTGACATCTACAACTTCGGGATCAACAATGAGGACTTTACGATGATTTAAGTGGTGCCATTGTTTAGAGACCCGGGTCATCTGAAGCGGTAACGTATTATGATTCATTTCATTAGTAAATTTAGTCCCTGTAATTTCTGAATACATCATAGTGATGGCAAAGAAGCCGGTAACTAGTGTCGCCATTTGGTAAATGTTTTTAGTTGTGGCACTCTTAAAGGCTTGCGTGTTGCGCTTTTGAAAATTCTGCTCAAATTGTTGACGATCAAGAACACGGACTAATGCAATGGCACCGATAAATAGATTCAAGATAACAATACTGGCCATATAGCGTTCGAAGCCATCAAGCAAAATGGCTTCGGCATAAGGCATAGATAAGATGTACATGCCAAATAAGCTACCGTAATAAACAATGAAAATAAGGTCTAAAAGTAGGGCCATTCCAAGTAAATTATTACGCTGGTGTTGACGAAGGCGAATAAATAGCCACGTTAGAATCAAGACAATATTAATCAGTAGAATTCCTTTAGTCGAAAGCGAGTTCAAACTGAAAATTTGTGTTAAGAACTTATGACCGATTTTGATTAAGGCTTGCTGACTCTCACCATGTAATTGTTTGGCATAGGCCTGGGTACTGATTTGATGCTTAGAAACGGTAAATGTGTGCTTAACATGCCATTCCCACCAGATGAATGGTAAAACGCCTGTGCCCAATGTGACGGCAAATTGAACGGGAACGGTGAGCAGTCGCCGCCATTGCCAGTGATGATTGGTGATTAGGGTGTATAAGAAATACCCACCAATCATGATGACGAAGAATGTGGCCGAATTTTTAACAAGTAGCAGAGCTGCGATAAAAATTGCAACGTGGGAGCACAATAAGATAGGGCGCTGGCGATAGACGAAGATTCCAACCAGGGCTGCAATCGTGATGATGGGTAGGACGTAATCGACCAACAGGTTATTGAGACGAATCGCGACGTTGAAAACGAATGAAATCGCTAGTGTAAAACATAATGCAAAACTTGTTAAGGCACGGGAGCGGTCTCGGAGACCAGCAAAAATGGCATAAGCGGCACCCCAAATTAAGATAAATTGGGCAACTAGCATAGCTCCGTCACTAAAACCAATCCAGTGAACAAACTGGGTGATAAAAAGGGCTGTTGCTGGCGGATAGGATGTAAATGAAATTAAGTGGTCACTAGTGCCAGGTAGACGGCCGGTGAAAACCATGAACTTAACCATGACCGCCCAGTGAGAAAAGTTATCGTAGTGTACGAGGGGGCTGTGCCACAGTGTCTGACCGGTCGCAATACCCAGGCCAATCACCCAAAAGTCAAATAAATGAATTCCTTCAAACCTTAATTGTGCTCGCCGTAGAAAACTTAATCCCAGCCAAAGTAGTGCCAAGCCAATTCCTAAGTAAGTTACAATTTGAATCCCAATCGTTAACCACCCCATCATGGCGAAACCATATAAGATTAAAATCTGGACTAGCATCGCAGTAATCCACGCTAAGTACGGACTGACACCGAGACGTCGTAGTGTCCCATTGTAACCTAATAAGCCAATGGCATATAAAATAAGTCCAATCCAAGCAGACATTCTGATTGATTCCTCCTAAAAGCGGTTAAACCGTCGACTGAGTTTACGTTCATAGGTACGTGCGCGCACTACTAAGTTCATGTAGAGCTCGTCAAACGGGGTGACCCAAGTATCTTGAACACTAGGCAGTGTTTTGTTAGCACCATCGTAAATTAATTGTAAATAATGATCTCGATTTTTATCAGGAGCCACGGTCACTTGGACACTGTAGATAGTCGTATCATCTCGATGACTGATGCGGGCAACTTTACCACTTAGTTGGACATCAAAATCTTGATGTTTAACCGTTAATTTGATTGTGTCGCCTTCCGCAATATCTTTAACGGGGCCATCGGTGGTTTGAAATGCAACCCCGCCTTCAGAAACATCTTCTGTCAAGATGGGATGCCATTGGCCGTCACTCGATTGAACGGAACCAGTTACTTGACGAATAAAACGTTCATTTTTGCGGTAAACGGGGCGCCCCATGGAAATAAATAAACACATGCTGAGATTAACAAAGTGCATTAAAAGCCAGAAGGTTATCACGCTACCAACCAGAATTTCGGAACCATATTTACCATAATTGAACTTAACAATGGCGACTAAGGTGATGGTCCATAATGTTAGGTACGGTAAGATGTACAATTTATCTTTAAGTGAGTAAGTCACGTTCTTGGCCGTGACCTTGAATTTTTTGGCTTTAATGCCAAGACTTTCAAGAATGACAGGAATGAATAGGTATGGTGCGAAAAAAGTCTCTTGAACTTCACCCCAGCGTTCGTTACGAATCTTAGCTGTGTCACCCATACCAGAAGTGTCACCCATGACATAGTGTAATAGGAAGTAACCGGGTGCCCAAATTACCATTAAGATCCAAAAATTGGCATTCACAACTTGAATTTTAAATAACGCATATAAGATAGGTGCAATCATATAAATCATTCGACGGAAAAAAGCCCACCAATAAAAGTAAGTGTTGAGCAGAATAATCCGATTGATAAATGATAGGTGCCGATTGATAAATGATAGGTGCCGATTGGTGAAAATGTGCAAGTTGCGACAGCTCTGAATAACGCCCCGAGCCCACCGTGTCCGTTGCTTGATAACTCCTTTCATATCAATTGGCGTGATCCCACTGGACTTTGGAATCTTGGTGGCTAGACTGATATAACCAGCCATGTTCAACATGGTTCCTAGCTCGAAATCTTCGGTGATTGTATCAGTGGGGAAACCACCGACTTCATCTACAGCTTGGCGCAGAAAGACGGCGTTGGAACCAGTAAAAAGAGCGCGCTGATTACCACCGTTTAAAATATTAACGTCGCGTGAGAAAAAGTCTTGTTCGTTTGGAATAATCTTCTCAGAAAACAAATTAAATTGAAAAATGTCCGCGTTGTAAAAGCTTTGTGGGGTTTGAACAAAGCCCAGGGGATCGGTATGATCAGGATCATCCGTTAACTGTTGAAAATTTTCTGTAAATAACGGTACCGTGTTACGTAGAAATCCAGAGAACGGGATCATGTCGGTATCGAAGATGGCAAACAGTGGAGCGTGTAATTTGGCCAACGTGTGGTTAATATTACCGGATTTGGCTTGCTGATTATTTTCCATTCCAGAATAACTAACGTGATAGTGCTTCGCGAGCGCCATAACTTCAGGACGGTTCCCGTCATCTGCTACGACGATGTGAACCTTACTTTTATCGGGGTAGTCGATATAAGTCGCGGCATTGATGGTCTTTCGCAATAAATCAACGTCTTCATTATGTGTAACGATGATTAGATCAACATCTGGCAGTGGCTGACTAGTGGAGTAGTCTGGAATAACTAAATTCCATTTTTTCTTAGTTGACAACATACGAAAGAAAATTAGAATAAAGCCGGTCAAATTCGAGAGAATCTCACTGATCACAAGTAACAGGGCGAAAATCAAGGTAAAAATATTAGCCTGCCATGGGATAGTAAAGAAAATTCGCCATAATAAGTAAATAATCGATAGCGCAATAGCTAGAAAATAAAGAAAACGCCGCTTATTGGACATGTTGAGGCCTCTCTTTAAAGATGAAATCTCGTTGAATCTGATAACTAATCATGAATAAGATAAAATCAACAATCATTTTGGCAATGGTCGGCATGAGTTGACCATTTGATGTTGGCAAGATTGCAGTTAAGGCATCTGTCAAAAAGCCAGATGCGAACATTTGCACGATAAATAAGCAAACATATTTGAACAATGTTTGGTGGCCAGCCCGGTTAAAGACAACGCGATGATTGATGGCGTAGTTAACAACGGAAGAAAGCACTCGCGAAACTATCGTGGCTACTAGGATACTGTTCAAGATGTGATTGCCTATTAAGAATAGAACAATATAAAACAAACTAATATCAATGGCAAAGGAAATCAACCCACTGGCCGCAAACTTAAAAAAACGAGCATAGATCGCAATTGAATCCCGAATGACCCGAAAGTGGGAAGATGAATTGCCATCGAGATAAATTGTCGGAATTGGTTGTTCGATAACTTGAATATGATATTTCTTAGCTTGGAGGAGCATGTCGAATTCAAATTCAAACCGATCACCGGGAATGTGAATGAGGACTGCCAAGTATTTCATGGGAATAATGCGTAGCCCCGTTTGGGTGTCAGAGATGTTCTGGTGAGTTAGTAGTCGGACCAAGCTACTTGTCAGTACGTTTCCAAACTGACTACGAAATGGAATCTTATTAGTAAAGTGTCGGACACCAATTACGAGTCGTTGCGGATTATCGGTGAATTTATTTAGACAACTATTAAGTGCTACGACAGTGTGTTGCCCATCGGCGTCCATGGTGGCAATACCAGTCAGCATTGGAAAGTGAGCTTGAATATAACTAAAACCAGTCTTTAAAGCGGCACCCTTACCGCGATTAGTTGAATGGTGGAGGATGGTTAAATTCGCTAGTGGCAGTGACGCTAGCTGAGTAAAGATTGACTGATGAGCGTAATCACTACCGTCATCCACAATAATTAATTCTTTTACGTTTGTCATCAAAGTGGGCGCGTTAATAAAATCCCGAATTAAAGCAATCAGCTTGTCATCTGGATTGAGCGCCGGAATGATAATTCCAATTTGTAACATGATTGCCCCCAAAAATTGTTTATTAATCAATTATGTTTATATGTTTTAACTTATCACATTATCAGGGGAAAGTATATACCATTGATAATTACTTTCATCAATCACGAATAGAGGTAACTATAAGGAGTCGGGTGAGAGGTGCTCGGTATTTTATGTGGGTAAACTATTTAGCTAACAGTAGTTCCGACTGCATCGCACCAATCTGTACCACTATACCAAATCGTCTTTTTAAGGTCGGTATCGTAATATTGATAGCCGACAAAAAGATTAGTGGTAGGTCGATTGGATGAAGCGCCTGACTGACCGACTGTGCCAGGTTGTAAATTAACAGCTGATCCGAGACTAGGGCTAATCAATGTGACGTGGGTATTTGAATCGTCAATAATACTGTTTGCACAACTACCAATATCTTCATCAAGTGAATTTAGGGGGAAGGCAGTCCATAATAACGTTAATTAGAAGAAATTAGGAGTGGTGACAAAAACAGATTTTGAAACTGTCCTCGGTCATCCACTGATGCCATTGGCTAACGCAGCTAAGTCAATTTTGTGAATCAATGAGTGATCAAGCAATTTGTGTAAAGCATCAAGCACACGTTTTGGTGATCATTAGAACTAATCATGAGTAATTAAAAATCGATTATCTTTAATTGAGGCCATTGGTGCTGCCACTGTTTTTGGGCCATTCGTTGCTGATAGATTGCTAGATGTTTGGTATCTTGGCAATAATAGGGAATAGGTCGGCAATGAAAGTTTACTAAGTCATCCACGCCATGTGGAGCAATTAATTGGACGCAATCCCCATCTAAGAAGGCACCAATACAAGTTGGTGTTTCGACAAAGTGGCCAATTGCATCCGTGACGGAAGTGAATTCAGGATTATCAGCAAAATTGTAATGGGCCATGTAGACTTCGTTTTTCACTTGCCACTGATACTCAGGGGCTTTACTAGTGAGGTGTTGGTAGATCTGTAAATCATCACTGGCTGGTCGCTCGGGATCAAAAAAGACGACGTCAATATCACTGCCGAGTTGTACTGGCTGCCCGCTAAGCACTTGCCAAACCGTATTGCGAATGCTACCGGCTGCCAATGCACCTTGCTTTAGGTGGCAGTCTTGAATTAGATGAAGAATGGTCATTAAAGTGGGAGTCGTTTGAATAATATGAATAATTTGTTGTTCGTTAGTCATGAAAAGACCTCATTTTTATTTTATTATTCAAAATAGCGTACCACACTAATAACGGTAGCTACCGATAATTATGAATTTAATTTAACAAAATAAACATATTAAGATTAGTTCTGTAAAACCGAAACAATTTTACAGAGCTTGGGACAAAACTAAAAGTGTTCAGTTACTTAAGAAAAGACTTCTTCTCAAGAAACTGAACACAATTTTTCTATCAATATTGTCGAAACGTGCGCTGTGTCTAGTCTTCTGCCACTTCAATCTTACCAACCGCGATTGGTAAGGTCACGTGAGCATCATACATACCCACTTCACCAGCGACTGATGCAGGTAGGGCTAAGTCTTGTGGGACGCCGTGAA
>OMJG01000644.1_pt1 | contig 24606 bp, 19 predicted proteins | sample 1646431 | NCBI WGS metagenome assembly OMJG01 (sample SAMN03771674, study PRJEB25209) | food metagenome | isolation source: Cotija cheese | place: Mexico:Jalisco,Michoacan | collected 2011-12-12
GTAAAACCCGTTCGTTGGATGACCAGAATTTGCGCAAAATTGGCTTTGATTTCTTCATGCCGCGACGGGCGATTGAGTTGTTCGATGGGCCGGCAAAGGGGGCGCAGGATCTGTGGAGGATCTTGGGCAAGCCCGTGGAGAACGGCGGCTACATCGCCGGAACAATCATCAAGCCGAAGCTTGGCCTGCGGCCTGAGCCATTTGCCAAGGCTGCCTATGAGTTCTGGCTGGGTGGTGATTTCATCAAGAATGATGAACCGCAGGGTAATCAGGTGTTTGCGCCGTTGCGGGAGACCATTCCGCTGGTTTATGACGCCATGAAACGCGCGATGGACGAAACGGGCGAGGCCAAGTTGTTCAGTGCCAATATCACCGCGGATGATCACGATGAGATGCTGGCGCGCGGGGAGTTCATACTCGAGAGCTTTGGCCCCGATGCGGACAAGGTGGCGTTCCTAGTAGACGGATTCGTTGGCGGCCCCGGGATGATCACCACGGCACGCCGTCACTTCCCGAATCAGTTCCTGCACTACCATCGCGCCGGCCACGGGATGGTCACATCACCCAATTCCAACCGCGGCTACACCGCCTACGTGCTGGCGAAGATGGCTCGCCTTCAGGGCGCCTCCGGCATCCACGTGGGGACGATGGGCTATGGCAAGATGGAAGGGGCGGCAGACGATCGCGCAACCGCCTTCATCATCGAACGAGACGAATATCAGGGCCCTGCCTACTACCAGAAGTGGTACGGGATGAAGCCCACGATGCCCATCGTCTCGGGTGGAATGAACGCACTCCGGCTTCCGGGTTTCTTCACGAACCTCGGCCACGCAAACGTTCTCAATACGGCCGGTGGTGGCTCCTATGGCCACATCGACGGCCCCGCCGCCGGTGCGCTCTCCCTCCGTCAGGCACATGCATGCTGGGAGGCCGGCGCCGATCCGGTGGAGTGGGCAAAGGACCATCATGAGTTCGCTCGTGCCTTTGAGTCTTTCCCGGGTGATGCCGATGAGTTGTTCCCCGGGTGGAGAGCTCGTCTGGGGCTGTGAGCGATGGCAACCTGCACCCTGACACGCTATCTGCTTGACGCGGAGGAGGGCCATACTGGGCCGCCATATACGCACCTCGTCAATGCCATTGCTGTGTGCGTGAGGCTCTTGGCTTCCGATGTGAGCCGTGGACCGCTCGTTCTGGATTCGTCTCAGGCGGGAGACCCAGCAGAGCTTCGGCGTGAACTCTATCGGCGTACTACCGAGACGGTTCTGGATCAGGTCTCCAACTTGCCGCAGGTGGCGGCCGTAGCGTTGGCGGACGAGGCAGGCGGGAGTGAGATCCACGTGATTTCCGAGGATCCGCAGGCGCCCTACCTGTTGTGCTTTGAGGTACATCTGGGATCGAGCAAGCTTGTGGAAAACCAACCCGTGGGCCTCACGTTCACGGTGAGGCGCCGCGCTGAACCGGGGTATACCAACGGGAGCGTGGAGGATTTTCTTAACCCGAACAACGAACGGGTTTGCGCCGGGATGGGACTGCTTGGGCCATCCACGGTCCTGATTGTGACTACTGGGCAGGGCGTGGACGGTTTTACCCTCGATCGGAGGATTGGCAGTTTCGTTCTGACTCATCCGCACATGAGACTGCCCGAATCTTCGGATGTCCTCGCGGTCAATCTGTCCAACGGCCCCAAGTGGCCGCCGGCAATCACCCGATACGTGGATGAGCGCATCGCCGAAGCGGATTCCGAGGGGCGTGGCCTCGAGATCCGATGGAATAACTCCGCGCTCATCGGCACTTACCGGATCCTACTCAATGGAGGGCTCTTCATGATGCCGGAGTTGCAGGGCCAACCGGGTACTCTTGGCGCGCCAGACACTCCGGGGCTGCGCCTACTCCACGCGGCCGATGCGCTCGCGACCATCATCGAACAGGCAGGGGGCGGCGTGTCTAGCGGCTCGGCCTCACTGAGCGAGTTGGTGCCTGATTCACTCGATTATCGGACATCGATCATCCTTGGGGCGCGCTATGACGTGTCTCTGATTGAGCGATATGCGGTTGAAGAGGAAGAGGGATACGTGGGCCTAGCAAACTCGCCACTGTTCCATAACCGATCCTTGTATTTTCTTCACTAGGAGGGGCTATGTCCCGCAAACATCCCATTGTGGCCATCACCGGTTCCTCCGGAGCTGGCACAAGTACGGTCACGGAAACCTTCGAGCAGATTTTCCGGCGCGAATCTATTACATCCACGATCGTCCATGGCGATTCGTTTCATCGCTTTGATCGCTTTGAGATGAAGCGAGTGTTTAACGAGGCGACGGCGGCGGGGATTGCTCCACCCAGCCACTTCGGGCCGGAGGCAAACGACTTCACTAGCCTGGAGAAGCTCTTTGAGCAGTACGGCAAAGACGGTACCGGCCGGATCAGAAACTATGTGCATGACGAAGACGAGGCTCTCGAATTCGGATGTGATCCCGGAACCTTCACCCCGTGGGAGGATCTTGAAGCACAAACCGATCTCCTCTACTACGAGGGCCTGCACGGCGCGGTGAAAACGGACGATGTAGATATCGCCAAACACGTGGATTTGTGCATAGGCGTTGTCCCCATCATTAACCTCGAGTGGATTCAGAAGATTCACCGAGATCACTCCAAGCGGGGGTACTCCACCGAGGATGTCACAGACACGATCCTGCGGCGTATGCCCGATTACGTGCATTACATATGCCCGCAATTCACCAACACAGATATAAACTTCCAGCGAGTTCCGCTCGTGGATACGTCGAATCCGTTCGACGCCCGATGGATACCCACACTGGACGAATCGATGGTGGTGATCCGTTTCGCCAATCCTCGCGGAATCGATTTTCCCTATCTGCTCTCGATGATTGAGGGTTCCTTCATGTCCCGAGCCAATGCCATCGTTGTCCCCGGTGGAAAGATGGAACTGTCAATGCAACTGATCTTCACCCCGATGATCTGGCGCCTCGTGGAGAATTCTCGGAAGGCGCGCGGATTAACCGGGTTGAGGAGCCCGAGTATCGCGTAGAGGGCCCACCTTCCAGAGACTTGAGTAAATTGGAGGGCGACGACGAAGCCTCGCCTCCGCACCAACGCACGTAAGTGGGTGCGGGCTGGAGGAGACGTCGTCGTCGTAAATCTCCGTACCAGAGAGTTGACGCAACTCCGAGCCGGGCTACCCGGGAGTTGACGCAACCCCGCACTTCATCTTGGCGAATTAGGTGCGAGTCCCTTTGCGTATGCCAGACGGCCCAGAAAATGGCAGGGCTTGACGTGCACAATGGACCAATGGACCAGATGACAAGCGATGATGTAGCCGGAAAGCTCCAAGACGTCCTCAAAGGCGAAGTGGACGGGTCAACGCGGCGCAGGGCCGAATACTCAACAGATGGCTCAACATATCGTGTAGTCCCCAAGGTTGTGGCCTACCCAAAGGATGCCGATGATGTGGCTGAGGCCCTCGCCGTAGCGCGCGAAACCGGTGTTCCGCTTACCTCACGCGGTGCGGGAACCTCCTGTGCAGGCAATGCGGTTGGCCCGGGAATCGTTCTAGATTTTTCACGTCACATGGACAAGATACTGGAGATCGATCCTGAGAAGAGGACCGCACGTGTCCAGCCAGGTGTGATCGAGGCCAGCCTTCAGAAGGCGGCCGGTAAGTTCGGCCTGCGTTTCGGGCCGGATCCCTCTACGCAGAACCGCGCAACTTTTGGCGGCATGATTGGGAACAACGCATGTGGCCCGCACGCCGTTGCCTACGGGCGCACGGCCGATAACATTCACGAACTCACCGCCTTTCTTGCGGACGGCACCCAGATCGTCGCGGGCCGCGGAGACACGGTGGTCGATGGACTCTCCGAAATCGTGAGCGATCACCTGGCCACTATCCGGACGGAGATGGGGCGTTTCAAGCGCCAAGTGTCCGGCTACTCTCTGGAGCACCTCCTGCCGGAAAACGGGACGGATCTAGCGAAGTTCCTCGTTGGGTCGGAGGGTACGCTCGCGGTTGTCACGGAGGCTACCGTGCGGCTGGTCCCCGTGGCCCAGTCACCGGCCCTCGTGGTGCTGGGGTACGAGGATATGCCTGCTGCCGCGGACGATGTTCCGGCACTGCTGGCATACAATCCGCTGGCGGTGGAGGGCGTAGATGCCCACCTTGTCGAGGTTGTTCGCCGCCATAAGGGTTCCGTACCTGAGCTTCCTGCCGGTGGCGGATGGCTATTCATCGAGATCGGTGCCGAGGAAGGCGAAAGCAAGGATGACGTTCTTGCACGCGCCGAGGAGCTGGCGCGTACAGCGAACACCACCTCATACCGAGTTTGCCCCGCCGGGCCCGAAGCCGATGAACTGTGGCGTATTCGCGCCGATGGCGCTGGCCTTGGCGGGCGGACGCCTGAGGATCATCCGGCGTGGGCAGGGTGGGAGGATTCCGCCGTTCCCCCGGAGAAACTGGGCAATTACCTGCGCGAGCTGCGCGCCCTGCTGAACAAGCACGGACTAGACGGGCTTATGTACGGGCACTTCGGCGATGGATGCGTGCACATCCGCATCGATTTCCCCATCGATTCGCGAACCAGCACGCCGATTTTCCGGGCCTTCATGGAACAAGCTGCGGATTTGGTGGCCTCCCACGGTGGCAGCCTATCCGGCGAACACGGAGATGGCCGCGCGCGCTCCGAGATGCTTCCACGCATGTACTCGCCCGAAATTATCGAGACTTTCGCTCAGGTCAAGGCGCTGTTCGATCCGGCCGGTATCCTGAATCCCGGCGTACTCGTGAACCCAGACACCGTTGACGGCCTACTGCGCCGCCCGGAGGCACGCGTGCTCAGCTACGCGGGTGGATTCCATTTTGGGGACGACGACGATAGCTTTACCCAAGCCGTTCACCGCTGCACCGGAGTAGGTAACTGCCGTGCCGATCGATTTGATGCAGGCTTCTTCATGTGTCCGTCCTATGCGGCAACTCAGGATGAGAAGGACGTGACCCGCGGGCGTGCCCGTGTGCTTCAAGAGCTTGCCAACGGGGAGCTCTTCTCAGATTGGGATTCGCCCGAGGTTCTTGAATCGCTCGATCTGTGCCTATCATGCAAGGCGTGCTCGCGAGACTGCCCCACGGGCATCGATGTGGCACGCTACCGCAGTGAGGTTCTCTTCCGCGCCTATCAGGGCAAGAAGCGGCCACGCACTCATTACACGCTTGGTAACCTGCCAACGTTGGCAGGAGCTGTCACCAAGGTGCCGTTCGTTGCCGGAGTTGCTAATGCTTTCATGTCCATAGCACCCGTGAGGAAGATTGGGTTCAAGATCTTCGGGATTGATGCCCGTCGCGGCATGCCGAAGTTCGCGACCAAGCGGTTTTCACGGTCTCCTCAGGCACAGGGCCTCTCCTCGTTTAATCCCAGCAAGCTGGGGGATAAGCGCTACGTGATGCTGTGGGCCGATTCGTTCTCTGAGACCCTAGATTCGAGCGGTGCGCGCGCGGAGGTTGAGCTGCTGCAGAGGGCTGGCTACACCGTCCTCATTCCGCCGGAGTCAACCTGCTGCGGCCTTACCTCGATCTCTACCGGTCAGCTAACGTCCGCAAAGAGGAAACTGACACACCTCCTAGAGGTGTTGGCACCATTTGCCGCCAACGGTATTCCGATCGTTGGTGTGGAGCCTTCATGTACGGCCGTCCTGCGCTCTGATCTTCTGGATCTACTTCCTGAGGATGCCCGCAGCGAGTTGGTTTCGAAGATGACGTACACCCTCTCCGAACTGCTCACGGCCCCGGCACCGATTGGGCCTGCCGAAGAGTTCTCAGTTCCAGATCTGACCGGTGTGGAAATTGTGGTTCAGCCCCATTGCCATCACTACTCGGTTATGGGATGGCGCACAGATGAGGAGCTGCTCAAACGGACCGGGGCAACAATCACCAAGGTGACGGGCTGCTGTGGCTTGGCCGGAAACTTCGGAATGGAGGCGGGTCACTATGACGTTTCCGTGGCGGTGGCAGAGAACAAGCTTCTGCCCGCCTTACGACATGCCGATAAGAACGCTATCTTCTTAGCCGATGGATTCTCGTGCCGTACTCAAGCCGCTCAATTGGAGGGATCTCACGGTATTCATCTGGCCGAGCTTCTGCGCGACGGGAGGGCTACAGCGTCGCGTCTATCAGAATAGCCTGACTTTCACGTTAATATTAATTGGGTTAGTGGAGGCACTAAGGCGGAGCGTGTGCCAGTACTAGAAGTGCTGAAACTCGACTAAACTAAGGGAGTCTCGCAAGCCCAGTTCAGGGGGTATTTGGCATGTCGGTTTTCGCGCTTGAAAATGGGCGATTGGTTCCTGCTCAGGCAGTGAGCACAAGCGATGCCGGAGTAACAGCTGAATCTATGGCGGCAATTCGGGAACGCGTGATTGAGCTGTTGGACGTTCCCTTGTTCCCGGTCGCGTGGCAATCTGAGCCTGCTAGCGACGGTTCGCGAGAATCACTCATTGCGCTGGATCCAACTGGTCAAACTGTGACAGTTGAAGTGATCGATTACCTTGACGCGGACGAGCTTCTTGGCTCCTTGGCGCGCGCTGGCCGGCACGGGGAAATGAGCCGCTCTAGTCTCGCTCTCATCTATGGGCCAGGTGCCCGCAGCTTCCCCCGCGATTGGCGGTTGTTCCTTGATGCGTGCCCGCCGCATCCTGCCCCTGGACCGCGCCTGTACTTGGTGGTTCTTGGCATTGACGATACGGTCCGTGCAGCAGTAGATGCCCTTGCAGGCGGCGGTTTGGATGTTCGCAGGGCCTCCCTCCATGACGGTGGATCACAGGTCTTGGTCTCTTTCGAGCAACTGCGGCCTCAACCCGGACGGCTAGGGGCCATCCTTTCCTCCGCTCAGCACTACAACGAACAGCTTCTGGATGCTCCGGCTGAAGCATCAGGGCCTGAAGAGCTGCCCCTTGCTGCGGAGGTGACAAAGCTCGATGAATCGCCTGCGCCGCAGGAAACTGCTACTCCTGAAGCGATAGCAGAAACAGTGCCAGAACCGGCACCCGATCCCATTGAGTCCGAGCAAGAAGTCGAGCCGGAAGCCGTAAGCGGTGAGATCGTAGGCGAAGAAGCTGCGGGACCGGCGCTTCCAGAGAATTGGGGCTCGGGGGGCAATGCAAGTTCGCAGGAGCCGGTGGATGATCCCGAGGCTGTGGCTGGCCAGCCTGAACCGGCAGTTGAAGAATCTGTGACGCCTTCAGAATCGATCGAGGTATCTGCGGAGCAGGTTACGGAGCACCCTGAACAGCCCGAACCAGTGCAGCCTCAGGTTGCGCAGAATGCGCCAGAGAAGCAGGATAAGCCCGAGACTGACGTGCTCGAAGAGCCCGAGGAATTGTCCACGGAGGCGCAGATCGATCAGCTTCGGTCGATGTTGGCGGGCGAAGAGTCCGAAGCGCCGGTTCAGGAGAAGAAGCCGCGGCGCTCCCACAGTAGGCGCTCGCAGGTTTCCCGCGATAAGCCTGCTACCGAATCCGGCCCGGAGCGTCCAGTGCGGCTTGACCGCCCCGAGCGCGGCGCCGCGCCTTCGGCATTCGCGAACGTTCCCGGGTACACGGGTCCAACGGCCTTCGCCCAATCCACTGATGCTTCTGGATCTCGGCGAGAGCAGGATCTGTGGGAAAACTCCGCGCCGGTGCACGGCGGCCGCCCAGTGCCGCAAACGATCTCCGAATCATCTGCGGCAACGTTCTCTTCCGAAGCGGTTCAGCAGGCTGCTGATCACGACCATGTGGGAACTCCCAGCCGCCTCATTCAGATCGCTCAACGCTATGGTGCCCCTTTCTCAGTGGTGTGGAGCCAGCGGCGTCGCAACATCAGCCTATCTGCCCGGGTCACGGCGTGGGGCACGATCGTCCTGCCGGACGGGCGCGTGTACACCGATCCTTCTGAAGCGGCATCGGCCGCTTCCGGAATCGCTGGCGTTGACGGTTGGAGTGTGTGGCGCGTTCCCGGAGGCAAACGCCTCGGTGAACTCTAGTATTCGTTCGTCACATATGCGCGGATGAAATGGTTGATCTCATTGAACGCTTTGTTGCGTACGGATTCGCGGGAAAGAACAACGTCGTGAATAGCGCCTTCCAGCTTGGCCAGCGTTACATGGTTTCCTAAGTGGGCCACGCGCTTCCATATTTGTTCAACGTCGAGTACCGAATCCTTGGCGCGCTGTTCTTCGCGCCATTCGCTCGCCGCTGTCACGGATGAGGCTGAAGTCAAAACAAGAACCGGACAGGGAATCGAGAGTCCATCGGCCACCCGAGCTTGGCCTTTGAGGATCGCGGCAAGCCAAGCAGCGCGTACGGGCTGGCCCAAACCGCGCCGGTAGCGAGGGTCCGGTTCCCAACCCGTGGTCCAAAATGGATCGGTTGTGCCCGCTGGAACGTTCGGAATCTTCTCCGCACCCGGCGGGGGAGTTGCCGTCAGGGCTCGCTGATAGAAATCGTTTTCCGGAAGCGGGATTTCGGTCTTCGGAGAAAGCCGGGCCACAAGGTCGATGATGGGAGTGCCCATCTGACGGATTGACGTGGAGGCCTGCAGCTCTAACCAGGGGGAATTTAGGATGAGCCCGTCGATCTGCCCATGGTTGGCATCGGCCCACAGCGCAGTGATAAGCCCACCGGTGGAGTGGCCGTAGAGCACCAGGGGGATTGAGTCATGGTCAGCAGCAATCACCTGAAGGCACGTCTTGATCTCCTGACTATAATCAGTCAGATCGCTGATGTAGCCGAACGTCTGCCAGTCCCGCAGGCTGCGTCCATACTTGCGGAGGTCTACGGCGTAGAAGGCTCCGCCTGCGGCGGCGATGGCCCTAGCAAGTTCGCGATGATAGAAATAATCGTTCCAGCCGTGCACAGCTAAAACAGCGAAGGTGGGCGACGCGGGGATCGCCCCAGAACCCTGGTCGAATTCTGGCACGTACTTGATCAGAGTGGCCACAACGGGCCCCTCATCATCCCCTTGCAGGGGAAGGGTCATCTGTACGTAACCAAGGCCCAGAAGGTCGTCCTCCCATACGTTCATGGTTTCATCATGCCACGTGGATGCGGAGGTGTAGACCCGTCGTCGTCCCAGAGATTGCGTCAAGCCTATAGAAACCAAACCGGGTTTGCGTCAGCTCCCGATGGAGTTGTTCGGGTCTACGTCAACTCTCTAGAAACCAAACCGGGTTTACGTCAAAAATGGGATGAGGGGCAGAGCACCAGTTAATTGGTGAGAGACCCGCCAATAGGGAGGGTGGCCAAGAAGTCCTCGAGAATTGCAGATACCTGATCGTTTTCCACGAGGAAGCCGTCGTGCCCATGCCGCGAGGACACGGTGAGAACCGGCCCGGCGCCGGGCAAGGTATCTGCCAGCGCCTGCATATCATCCGGATAGAAAAGGCGATCGGAATCAACCTGCACCACGAGGGCCGGCATGCGCAGATTCTCCAGCACCGCCGTAGTCCCACCGCGTCCGCGCCCGATATCGTGAGTAATGAAGGCTTGATTGATGACAAGGTATGAGTTGGCGTCAAACCGCATGGCCAGCTTATAGGCGTGGTAATCCAGATAACTCTCTACGGCGAATCGCCCGCCGTGCAGGGGATCCTCGCCCTTTTGGGGTGTGCGATCGAAGCGGCTGGCAAGCTCGGGCGCGCACCGATATGTCAAGTGCGCGATCTCGCGAGCCAAACCCAATCCGTCATGCGGCCCATCCCCGTCGGCGGCATCGTAGTAGTGGCCGCCGCGGAACTTGGGGTCTAGGAGGATGGCTTCCTTTTGGAAGTGAGCGAAGGCAACCTGCTCGGCAGTGGAAGCCGGCCCTGAGACGAGCACGGCGATCGCCCCGGTGCGCTCGGGGAAAGATCCAGCCCACTCCATGACTAGGTTCCCGCCAAAGGATGCTCCGGCAATTAGCGCCCACACGCGCACACCGAGGATATCGGCCAGCTTTGCTTCGGCTGCCACCATGTCCCGCATCGTGATCTCGGGAAATCGCGGCCCCCACGGGCGCCCGTCAGGCGCAATCGATGATGGCCCCGTGGTTCCCTGGCAACCACCTAATACGTTGGGACACACAACGAAGTACTTGGTAGTGTCGATGGCCTTGCCCGGGCCCACGATCCCGTGCCACCAGCCGCTGTTGCCTGATTTGCTTGTCGCATGTGAATCGCCCGTTAGAGCGTGACAGAGCAGGACGGCATTGCTGCCATCCGCATTGAGCTCCCCCCACGTCTCGTAAGCCATCCGCACGTTGGGCAGGCGCGAGCCAAGCTCCAGCTCTAGCGGGCCGATGTCCTCAAACACCCGCTCCCCGGGATCATCGCCTTCCTTCCATGCCCCCGAGGCCGGAATATTCAACCGAGGGCGTGGGTGGTAGCCGGTATCGAAGTCCCCGATGGGCTCCGCATCGGTCACAGGATCGAGTTGCGGATGGCCAACAAGGAAACGGGGAGCGGGTGGGGGACACATTTAGGCGGACACCTTTGCTGCAGCCTGAAGGCCACGTGTGAGATCGGCAAGGATATCGTCGATTCCTTCAATTCCAATCGAGAGGCGAATCGTCCCCGCGGAAATGCCGGAGGCGGCCAATTCGTCGTCGTCCAACTGAGAATGCGTAGTGGAGGCCGGGTGAATCACGAGGGAACGAACGTCTCCGATATTCGCAAGGTTTGAGAACAGGGTGAGTGCGTTGACGAAGGCGATGCCGGCCTCGCGTCCACCCTTGAGTTCGAAAGTGAAGACTGAGCCAGCGCCCTTAGGCGCGTACTTTTGCGCGAGTTCGTAGTAGGGAGAAGTGACCAGTCCGGAGTAGCGTACGAACTCTACTTCGTCGCGCTTATCAAGGAAGTCGACGACGGCGCGCGTATTGCTCAGGTGGCGCTCCATGCGCAGCGAAAGGGTCTCGAGGCCCTGAGCGATCAGGAAGGCGTTGAACGGGGAGATGGTGGCACCGGTATCGCGCAGGAGCGTGGCGCGGATGCGGGTGACGAAGCCGCCTGGGCCAAGGTCTGAGAATGTGATGCCGTTGTAGCTCTCATCGGGGGTGGCTAGCAGGGGGAACTTGCCGTTCGCCCAGTTGAAATCGCCCTTCTCCGTGATGACTCCACCAAGGGTGGTGCCGTGGCCGCCGAGGAACTTGGTGGCCGATTCCACCACGATGTCCGCGCCGTGCTCAAGCGGGCGAACGTTGTAGGGAGTGCCGATCGTGTTGTCCACAACCAGCGGGATGTCGTGTTCGTGGGCCAGTTTGCCGAGCGGCTCAAGATCAAGAATATCGCCCTTGGGGTTCGGGATAGTTTCGCCGTAGAGGGCCTTCGTGTTTTCATCGATAGCTGCGCGCCACGAATCGATGCTGTCCGGATCCTCCACCCAGTGAACGTTTATGCCCAGCTGCTTGAGCGTTGTCTTAAGAAGCTGGTACGTACCGCCGTACAGAGATGGCGAGGAGACGATGTTGTCCCCGGCCTGAGCAAGGTTGAGGAACGTGTAGAACTCTGCGGCTTCGCCCGAGGCGAGCAGGAGGGCGGCGGCGCCTCCCTCAAGAGCCGCGATGCGCTCTTCCACCACGGTGCTCGTGGGATTGTTTAGACGGGTGTAGATCGGGCCCGGATCGGTCAGAGCGAAGCGCCCGGCGGCCTGATCGGCATCTTGGAACACATAAGACGTGGTCTGGTAGATAGGGAGCGCGCGGGCTCCGAACTGTGGATCTGGGACTTGCCCGGCGTGGACCTGAAGCGTGTCGAAAGTCCATGAATCGTTGATGTTAGTCATTTCTTTTCTCCCTCATTGGGAGCGGGCGGCGGACACGCCTGTTGGCCAATTTGTCCTTACCAGCCCGCACAATAATTGTTCGGATGGGCTGGGAAGCGCACGAGGTGCGCGCTAATTGGACATTCGCATGGTCATAAACGGAAGCATAAGCGGCCACAGTGGGGAGGCGTCAAGTGAAAGGCCGAATGTCTCAGGGCATGAGATTGTAACGGGCCAATTGCAGTGTGAGACGACCGAAGATAACAGAAGTATGTACGTGAGGACGCCACAATTGGCGGGGTTTATGGCGGTATTTCGGCGATTCATGCGAACACGGCTGTGGTGGGTGAAACGGATGTTACAAAAGATAACTGTGTGAATACTGTTGTAAGTGTTTCAATTTTGACAGAAATGTTATAGATTCATGGTCGTATGGAATTTGGTGCGCACATTGACGGAGATAATTGTGGGTAAATCTAGGATTCGCGGCTCGTTGTCTTTGACGGCCGCTATCGCGGTAGTTGCGGGCAGCATTGCCGCGCCCGTTGCCGCCGACGGTTCGGATAGTAAGGCACTCGAGGATTCGAAGGCCGCTGAGCAGGCAACCACCGAAAGCCTGAGCAGCATTGAAGTTGAACTCGCCCAGCTCGCCGCGGAAAACAATGAACTTGGAAACAAGGCTGCGGACGCGAAGGCTGCTCAGCTTGAGGCCGAAGCGAAGCTTCAAGATGCGCTCGATGAGGCCGTCTACGCCAACAAGGCTGCTGATGATGCTGCTGCCAAGGTGGAAGATGCCAAGCAGGATCTGGGGCAGGTTTCCGCCGCGATGTATCGCGATGGTGCGGGGATGCTTCCGGGTGCCGAGTACCTCTTAGGTGGTAGTTCCTTCGAAGAAGCCACTCAGTACTCCCGCGCTTACGATCTTGTGGGCCAGGATGCTGATAAGCGCGTTCAGGAGTTTGAGGCGCTTCAGGACGTAGCCAACTCCATGCGAGATGAGGCCACTGCCAAGACGGAGAAGTATCAGAAGGCTGCGGACAAGGCCAAGAAGGCTGCCGATGACGCCGCCGCAGAGGAAAAGGAATCTACCCAGCGCCTCGACGAGATCAGTACTCAGCGTGAGGAACTGGTAACTCAGCTTGCAGCCCAGAAGGGCACCACCGCCAAGATTGAGCGCGACCTTCAGGATAAGAAGGAGGCCAAGGCCAAGGAGGAGGCTAAGGTAGCCCAGCAGGAGAAGATTGAAGCCGCTGAGGCTCTCTTCACCGAGAACGCTGATCAGGCGCCAGTGGCCGATAATTCGGCTGAGGACGATGCGGCGAGCGGCGAGGAAGCTACCGATGATGCTGCAGCTGGCGACGAGGCTGCAGCTGGCGAGGATACGTCTGAATCAGATGCGTCCGAACCCGCTGAAACCAGCGAGCCGACTTCCGAACCTACCCAGCCAGAGGCCACCACTGCGCCCAAGCCAACGGCTACATCCACGCCCGCACCTAAGCCGACCAAGACTCAGGCACCTGCGCCTAAGCCGACCAAGACTCAGGCACCTGCGCCTAAGCCGACCAAGACTCAGACACCAACACCTAAGCCAACACAGACAACTCCGTCGAAGCCGAAGCCCAGCACGGGTTCTGCTGCCGCGATTGTCAGTAAGGCGAAGTCCTTTATTGGCATTCCATACGTCTGGGGCGGTAAATCGCCCTCCGGTTGGGATTGCATCGGATTCGTGCAGTACGTGTACAGCCTTCAGGGTGTGACGATTAATGGCTATAACCGCACCAGCTTCACGCCGTCGGTAGGGTACACGGTGCCTTACTCCCAGGCGAAGCCCGGTGACATTCTGTTCTGGCCGGGCCACGTGGCGATCAGCCTCGGTGGTGGGCAGAACATTGGTGCCTGGAACCCGGGGATGGGTACCCGGATCGGGCCGGACAGCTGGATCGGCACCCCGTCCAAGGTGGTCCGAGTATTTGGTTAAGCCTCCTAGGCCAGGAGCCGCTTAACATTCACGTTGTGGTTCGATGCTGGGGATGTAACCCTCATACTCAGCAACAGGGTGAATCCTGAACAAAAAGGTAAATGAAAACGGTGGTGTGATCTCAAAGTCACACCACCGTTTTCTCTGTGCTTGAGGCGCTCAAGCTTCTGTGTGCTTACTCAGTGATCGTAGTAGCCCTCTTCTTTGGCGCGATCATAGGAGCGCTGGATCTCTTCCTCGGCGTCTGCTCGGCCAACCCAATGGGCACCTTCAACCGATTTACCCGGCTCCAAGTCCTTATACACCTCGAAGAAGTGTTGGATCTCGAGGCGATGGAATTCGGAGACATCCTCGATCTCGGTACGCCAAGAGGCGCGCTGATCCCCGGAAGGCACGCACAGCACCTTGTCATCGCCGCCATGCTCATCGCGCATGCGGAACATGCCGAGCGCACGGCAGCGAATCACGCAACCGGGGAAGGTGGGCTCTTCGAGGAGAACGAGGGCGTCAAGGGGATCACCGTCTTCTCCGAGGGTGTCATCGATGAACCCGTAATCGTCAGGGTAGCGAGTGGAGGTGAAGAGCATGCGATCAAGGCGGATGCGCCCGCTCTCATGATCAAGCTCGTACTTGTTCCGGTTACCCTTAGGGATCTCGATAGTGACATCGAATTCCATCATCGGCATTCTCCTTCGTGCTGATGGCTTCGGTCAGGCGTGAGCCTGACCGGTTAGCTTTATGCGACACTAGCAGTGTGAATCGTAAAACTCAGGTTGCAGTAATCGCCGTGCTGGCGCTCGGCGGCTCCTACGTTCTAGCGGATGCCTTCGATCTTACCCCGGGACTCATAACAACGCGGCCGGTTGCCGATTCTGCTCAAGAATACCCGAGTATTGAACCAATTGGGGCCTCTGACCCTACCTCCCCTGTGTTTGATGAAGAGGTTGCCGTTCCATCTACGCAGGCCGTATCGGCAGCCATCACAGGCTTCGTGGACGATTCTAGGCTCAAGGGCGATCCATCTGTGCGCGTGACTGATACACAGACGGGAGAAGAACTGGGCGCTCTCAATGAAACTGAGGCGCGACTGCCGGCCTCCAACCAGAAACTCCTCACGAGCGTTGTAGCACTCGAGGAACTGGGGCCGGATACGACGATAAAAACAACTGCTTCGTTTGCCGATGGCACGCTCTACCTTGTGGGAGGCGGGGACGTCATGTTGGCGGCAGGTGAAGGAGATCCCGCCGCGGTGAACGGACACGCTGGCCTCGGGGATCTGGCCGATCAGGTTGCCGAACAGTTAACCGAGCAAGGCGAAACCAGCATCAAGCTATCCGTTGATTCTTCCCTCTTCTCAGGTACGGACTATCACCCCGACGTTGAAGGTTCAGATACGGCCTACGTCATGCCAATGAGTCCGATTGCGGTGGACTTCGGGCGCAACGATTCGGGGCAATACGGCACCGATCCGGGAGGCGATGCCGTTAGTGTATTCGCCGATGCCCTTTCCGAGAGGGGAATTAAAGCGGACGTGATTGATCCAGCCACAGCCCCGGACAACGCCACCACAATTGGCACAGTAGAGAGCGCGAGTGTGCGGGTGTGGGTAGATCTTATGCTCACTGACTCCAACAATTCCTTGGCCGAGGTGCTGGGTCACCTCGTGGGGGTTAGCCAGGGTGAGGAGGGAACGTTCGAGGGTGCAGCACAGGCAACCACGGACATCCTCACCTCGCTGGACTACCCGATGGAGGGAGTGAAGGTGGCGGACAACTCCGGTCTCTCCGTCTCGAATCGGGTCACCACGGAACTGCAAACCACGATCCTCACGAACGTCTACACATGCGAGGGCTGCAACCTTGAGGCCCTGGCGTCGGGCCTGCCAGTTGCAGGCCTAAACGGAACGCTGGGCGACCGCCTCACCGGCGATCTAGGCGGCCGAATTCGCGGCAAGACGGGCACGCTGATTACTGCAGCTTCCTTGTCCGGATACCTATATACGGATTCGGGACGTCTTCTCACGTTCTCGGTGCTGGTGGACAACATTGAGGAAGGCAACGCCCCCGGAACCCGCCAAGTGATCGACGATTTCCTTGGTACCCTCGCGGCCCTTTAGGGATTCGCCGCTTTCCTACCGGCCGCGTACGGTAGTCATATGATGAATCTCGATTCACGACTTGTTGGACGGATTTCCGGGGGCTTGGCGGGCCGCCAACCCCCGGCGACAACTGACGAGGCGCTGCAGGCTGCCAAACATCTCCGAGAAAGTGCCGAGCGCGCCCCAAGTATCGTGGCCGAGGTCAGCGGGCTAGACCAGGCGAGCTTCACCTCCCAGATTCCGGTGCGCGTGGTGGACCGAACACGATGGGCGGAGGCCGCGGCCCAGTCATTCAACGCGATTGCCCGGGCCGCCCAGCCGGTTACAGCGGCTAATCTGTCCGAACCATTCCAATCCACTGGCCTGCCAACGCCCACCCAGTCCGGCACGAGTTTCTCCGAAGCCGCCACAACCCTGCGCGAGCGCGCCCAGTCCGGCATCGAATCGGCCTCGGATCTGGCCACCTCGGCGGGTATGGGAGCTGGGCTGGCGGTTATGGCTTCCTCGGTGCTGGGCCAATACGATCCCTTCACGGGAACGGATGGGCGCCTCCTCCTGGTAGCGCCCAATATCGTGGCGTTCGGCCGCTCCTACGATCTGGATCAAAGTGATCTAGCTCTATGGGTGTCCGTTCATGAGCTCACCCACGCAGCCCAGTTCGCTCAGGCCCCGTGGATTCGCGATTATGTGATCTCCCGGGTGCGCCCGGTCATGAATGGCACGGCATCCGACGACTTTTCGCTTTCCGAGGGTCCTGGCGGGGAGCTCACAGCCATCATGAGCCTGCTTGAAGGCCATGCCGAATACATGATGAACAATGTGTCCCGCCGAATGATCCCCAGCCTGACCAAGCTCAAGCGCGCGATGACCGAGCGCCGCACCTCCTCGAATCCGCTCAAGACCTTCGTCTATAAGCTCACCGGTATGGACCTGAAGATGTCCCAGTATTCTTCGGGGAAATCCTTTGTTCAGGGAGTGATTGACGAGGCGGGTATCGAGGGGCTGAACCGCCTGTGGGACGATCCGCTGAACGCGCCATCTCCTGCTGAGCTCGTGTCTCCGCTCACTTGGGTGCATCGCGTGCTATGAGCGGTCCCCATCCGGCGAACGCCGCCGCGCGGCGGGCCCTCCGAGACGCTCTAAATCAAGCCCAGATCGGCTCCGGCACCCGCCTTCTCGTCGCGGTTTCTGGTGGGTCCGATTCGATGGCTCTGGCGGCTGCGGCCCTGTTTGTTGCCCGCCACGAGGGCCTCATCATCGATACCCTCACCGTGGATCACGGCCTGCGCCCAGAATCCGCGGGAGAAGCCCGGGACGTCGCTGCCCACCTTCAAGCCCTCGGCGCGCGGCAAACCCTGATCGCCCGAGTTGATGCCGCCCCCGCCGGGGCCAGCGCTGGTCCCGAAGGGACGGCCCGCACGGCCCGATACGGGGCCATCGCCCGCGCAGCCACTGACTTCGGTGCCGAATCACCCAGCGAAACCCCAGCGGCCGCCGTTTTGCTCGGCCATACGGCGGACGATCAGGCCGAAACAGTCCTACTCGGGCTGGCTCGCGGCTCTGGCGCTCGCTCCCTGCGCGGCATGCTCCCCGTTGGCCCGCTCCCCGAATACCCGAACATTCTGGCACTCCGCCCGCTTCTCGGCCTGCGCCGGGAGGATCTTCGCGCCGGACTCCGAGACGCCGGCATCGAATGGGTGGACGACCCCACTAACGATCCCACCTCCTCCTGGCGCGCCAAAGATGGCAGCCTGCTCCGCCGCACCGCTCTCCGCTCGCATGCACTAAGGGTGCTTGAGGAGGATTTGGGGTCCGTCGTCGTCCCAAATCTCGGACGTACCGCAAAACTTCTTCAGGCCGACGACGAAGCCCTCACCTCCTGGGCCGCCCACGAACGTGAGCGGCTGGGTAGTGAACCCGAGATTAAGCCGTTGCGCGAGTTGCCGCGGGCCGTGCGTACGCGGGTGTTGCGTGAGCTGGCGTTAGAGGCGGGGGCGCGTGGCGGCGAACTTGTGGGATGGCACATCGATCATTTAGACGAACTGGTGACCGGGCCCGGTGGCGGGCGCGGAATCGACCTACCGGGGATTCGAGCAGTCCAACGGGGAGGGCGGATCACCTTCGAGGGGCTAGGCTTAGACAAGCGCCATAAGCATGACCATGGAAAGGACCGTGATGGACGCGAAGGACATGGGCAACGATCTCGAGAAGATCTTGCTGACGGAGGAACAGCTCCAGAACAAGCTTGACGAGATGGCCCGTGACATCGATGAGGTGTATGGCAGCGAGGACATCTTGGTGATAGGCGTGCTGCGTGGGGCCGTCATGGTGGTGGCGGATCTGGTACGCAAGATTCACGCGCCTGTCACGATGGACTGGATGGCCGTCTCCTCCTATGGCAGTGGCACCAAGTCCTCCGGTGTGGTTCGGATCTTGAAGGATTTGGATACGGACGTGATGGAGCGCGATGTCCTCATTATTGAGGACATCATTGATTCCGGTCTCACTCTTTCGTGGCTCAAATCCAACCTCGAATCGCGTGGCGCTAGGTCCGTACGGATCGCCACGATGCTACGCAAGCCCGAGGCCGCCAAGGTGGAGATCGATGTGGATTTCCTCGGCTTTGATATCCCCAATGAATTCGTGGTGGGCTACGGGCTGGACTATGCCGAGGACTACCGCCATCTTCCCTTCATTGGGACGCTGGCGCCGCACGTATACGGGGGATAGGGAACGTACATGAGCGAGACTCCACCGTCTGAGGTGGCTCAGGAGGGGAAGCAGGCGGAGCTACACGAGGCCGCACAGGACATGCCCGTGCCCCCTGAGGAACCGCAGGACGGGAACCCGAAGAAGCGACGGCTGCTGTGGATCATCGCGGGCGTTGTGGGTGCCGTAGCGGTTGCGATCGCGCTGGGCGTGTGGGCGTTCTTGAGCTCTGAGCGTTTCAGTTCGGTGACAACCTCGGAAGGCATCGAGCTCCTCGAAGGCAATACCGTTGAGCGAGCTGAACTGACAGAGGGCAGCCAGCGTGTGCGGTTATGGCTCACAGAGCCCACCGAGACGATGGATAAGGACGGCAAAACCAGTGAGGCAGGAGATCTCGTAGAGTTCTCCTACGTGCGGCCTCAGGCCGAACAGGTAGCCGAGCTGGTGGAGAAGGCCGAACCCAAACTGGGCTACGATTCGCAGGTTCCCCAGACTTCGGTGTGGGGATCCATGCTCACCATGCTGATACCGATGATTGTGATATTCGGGGTGTTTCTCTATTTCTTCCCGAAGATTCAATCCGGGGCAGGGGGATTCGGGAAGCTACGCGATCGCTCGAAGTTCGAGGGGGATCGGCCCGGCGTCACCTTTGCTGACGTTGCCGGGGAGGACGAAGCTGTTGCGGAGTTGGCGGAGATCACCGAGTTTTTGACGGCGCCCGAACGGTTCCACGCGATGGGCGCGAAGATTCCCCGTGGTGTGCTGCTGTACGGGCCGCCCGGAACGGGCAAGACGCTGCTGGCTCGGGCCGTGGCAGGCGAGGCCGGAGTGCCCTTCTACTCCATCTCCGCCTCAGAATTCGTGGAGATGTACGTGGGCGTAGGCGCCTCGCGCGTTCGCAAACTCTTCGAGCAAGCCAAGGCGCACGCCCCGGCCATCGTTTTCGTTGATGAGATCGATGCCGTGGGCCGTGGGCGTGGTATCGGAACCGGGGGAGGCAGCGACGAACGCGAACAGACCCTCAACCAGCTCCTTGTGGAGTTAGACGGATTCGATGAGCGATCGAACGTCATCTTGATCGCCGCCACCAATCGGCCCGACGTCCTAGATACCGCGCTGCTGCGGCCCGGCCGGTTTGACCGGCAGATCGCGGTGGATGCGCCGGATCTGCACGGACGGGAGGGGATTCTAGCTGTGCACGCCGTGGGGAAGCCCATGGACCAGACCGTGGATCTGGCTGGGATCGCGCGGCGGACGCCCGGGTTTACCGGGGCAGACTTGGCGAATGTGTTGAACGAGGCGGCTCTACTGGCGGCTCGCGAAGGCGCTGGGAAGATCGCCGAGACGCAGCTTGACGAGGCGATTGACCGGGTTATAGCCGGGCCGCAGCGCGAATCGCGTGCCATGAACGCCGAGGACAAGCGGATGACGGCCTACCACGAGGGCGGGCACGCCTTGGTTGCCGCTGCATTACGGCACACAGACCCAGTCACTAAGGTGACGATCCTTCCGCGTGGCAGCGCACTCGGCTACACCATGGTGATGCCCACCGAAGATCGTTACTCCGTGTCCCGCAACCAGCTCCTTGACCAGATGGCCTACGCCATGGGTGGCCGGGTTGCTGAGGAACTCGTGTTCCGTGACCCATCTACCGGCGCCTCCAACGATATCCAGAAGGCCACGGGAATTGCCCGCAAGATGGTGACCGAGTACGGCATGACGTCCGTGGTTGGGGCCGTACGGCTCGCGCCTGTGGAGGGTGAGGGTTTGGGGGGCAACGGCGGCGTGTCCGGGCCCGGTGGCGCAGCTAGCGGCGGTGCGGGGCGCCATTCGGATGCGCTTGTGGCAACAGTGGACGAGCAGGTGCGCGATCTGATTGACACGGCGCATGCCGAAGCGTGGAGGATTCTAGAGGAGAACCGTGACGTTCTGGATTCTCTGGCGGAGCGGCTTCTGGATAAGGAAACTATTCAGGAAGCTGAGCTTACGGAGATCTTCGTACCGGTGCGGAAGGCTCCCGAGCGCGAACTCTGGCTCTCTGATCCCGGGCGCGGGAGTGCACAGCGGCCACCCGTTCCGATTCCCGAGCAGGACCTGAAGTATTCGGAGGCCGAGGGTTTGGGCCATGGCGGCCTCCGGGATCACAACAACGAATCGGAAGGGCAGCGATGAGAAGCGAGCGTACCTATGATGAGGCCGCGGTTGAGAAGGCGATTCGCGATCTGCTGTTTGCCGTGGGTGAGGATCCCGACCGTGACGGCTTGAGAGATACACCCGGGCGGATGGCGCGGGCGTACAAGGAGATGTTCGCCGGACTGTACACTAATCCGGCGGAGGTGCTCAGCGCCAAGTTTGATATCGGCCATGAGGAGATGGTCCTGGTCAAGGATATCCCGATGTATTCGACGTGTGAGCATCACCTACTGCCGTTCCATGGGGTGGCCCATGTGGCCTATATTCCGGGCAAAGACGGGAAGGTGACCGGGCTGTCGAAAATTGCTCGGCTCGTGGACGGATACGCCCGGCGGCCTCAGGTCCAAGAAAGGCTCACCTCCGAAGTAGCGGATGCCCTCGTGGAATCGCTCGAAGTATCTGGCGTGATCGTGGTGATTGAGGCGGAGCATCTGTGCATGTCCATGCGTGGGGTGCGCAAGCCAGGTTCCCGTACCATTACCTCCGCCGTTCGTGGCATTATGAGGAATCAAGCAACACGCTCGGAGGCGATGAGCCTCATCAACTCCTAGGAGAAGAGATGATCACCCGAACGGCCCTGCGCCATCCCGATCGTACGTTCGTCATGGGGATCCTCAATGCCACGCCGGATTCCTTCTCTGATGGCGGGCAATGGATGGATCTTAATTCTGCGATCGCCCGTGGGTATCGGCTGGTGGATCAAGGAGCGGACATCATTGATGTGGGTGGCGAATCCACCCGGCCTGGCGCCCAAGCGTTGAGCTCGGGCGAGGAGTGGGACCGGATCGGGGCCGTGGTGAAGGCACTGGCACAGGCGGGCATTGCCGTGTCCGTTGATACCTATCACGCCGCTACGGCGCGGCTTGCCGTGGAGGCCGGCGCCGTGATCATCAACGATGTGACGGGAGGCGCCGGGGATCCGTCCATGTTTTCCACCGTTGCTGGGCTGGGGTGTATGTACGTTCTGCAACACACCCGCGGCACCCCGGAAACCATGAATTCTCTGGCCAGCTACGAATCCGTTCCCGGTGAGGTGGCCGCAGAACTGGAAGAGTCCGTACGCCGGGCCGTGGGCAGCGGGATTGATCGCAGCAACATCATCGTGGATCCCGGCTTCGGATTCGCCAAGAATGCGGATCACAATTGGGATCTTGCCGCACACTTCGAGGCCGTTGAGGCGCTAGGGCAACCCGTGCTGATCGGCGTCTCGCGCAAACGGTTCTTGGAAGAGGTTGCCCCCGATAGCGTTCCGAGCTCGCGGGACAACGCCACAGCTACCCTCACCGGATACTTTGCCTCGCGCGGGGTATGGGGCGTTCGGGTTCACGAGGTGGCCGCTTCGAAGGCCGCGATTCTGACAGCCGAGCGTTTGCGGGAATCAGGGGCGTTCACGGGCCAAGGTGCCTTCAGAGGCAGGGCCACCCCCGGAAATCGTGAGGACGGCGGCGATCGTGAGGCAAGCGGCGGGGCTCAAGGATCTGACGCATAATGACCGATCGCGTCTGCATCACCGGCGTTCAGGCTCAGGGCGTCCACGGCGTCCTACCCGAAGAGCGCACGTACAGCCAACCCTTCATCGTGGACATCTCAGCAGAGGTAGAAACCCGTGAGGCCGCCCGCACCGATTCGGTGGGGTACACGGTCTCCTACGCGGATCTTGCGGCCGACGCGGTGGAGGTAGTAACTGGCGAATCTGCGAACCTCATCGAGACTCTCGCTGATCGCATCGCCGCCAAGGCTCTGGCACGTGGGGCGCTTTCCGCCACCGTGACGGTACACAAGCCTGAGGCTCCCGTTGGCACCGCCTTTCAGGACGCCAGCGTGCAGATCACGCGGTACTCTCCCGTGACGGATGCAGAAGCAGGGATTCGCCACGCCGTGCTTAGCCTCGGGGCGAACTTGGGCAATACCCGCGAGGCGCTGGGTAGGGCTGTGAAAGCGATCGGGGAGCTGGACGTCCACGTGGATGCCGTCTCCGATTACTTTTCCACTGCGCCCCTTCTGGCGCCGGGCCAGGAGCCCCAGCCCGATTACCTGAACGCCGTGCTCACGCTGGATACGGCTCTGGCGCCGTATGAGCTACTGGCCCAGCTGCAACGCATCGAGGTACGGGGCGGGCGGGTGCGCCACGAGCGTTGGGGCGCCCGGCTGATCGATATCGATATCGTTGACTTTGACGGGATCGCTTGGGCCAACGAGCGCCTAATGCTTCCCCATCCACGCGCAGCAGATCGCCTCTTTGTTTTGGAACCGTGGCTCTCCATCGAGCCTGAGGCCACGTTGGGTGGCCACCGAATCGCGGATATCGTCGGCTCCCTCCGCTCTGAGCTCCACGAGGGTTGAACTTGGCATCGGATGGAGCGGGACAGTCCGGGAGGTCACGTAGATGAAGGCGATCGAACACCTCGCATGGCTGGCCGCGGGTCTGCTTCTTGGTGTGCTCGTTGGCTTGCTGGTGATCCGGCGGGACGCTCCGCCGCCGTTCCCCGCGCCCACCGCCCTCATTCCAGCCGGTATCGCCATTGCTCTCATGGTGTGGGCCTGGCAGGTTCGCCGGTTTAAGGCGGGCAAGCGTGAGAGCGTTTCGGGTGTGCCCGTGGCCGCGCTGGCCCTGTCTAGCTCTCGCGGTGGAGTGTTACTTCTTGGCCTTTTCGGGGCCGTTGTACTGGCTTACTGGACTACTGGAAGCAGCGACTACGTGCACTCTCAGATGCTCGCCTCAGGTGCGGCTACGCTCGCGAGCGCCGTTTTGGCAGTGTGCGGGATCATCGCCGAACGCTGGTGTCGCCTCTAACCCTAGAACCGTATTTTTGACGCAGAGTTCGAATCGGCCCGTGCTACCGCTCTAAAATCCACATTCCTGACACAATCTCGGGGCGAGTATTTCGATGGGAAAAGCTTGGCTGCGCCTTGGATGGGCCCCGGGAATGGCTCAGATGTTGTTGTACAGTTCATACAGGTGCCCTACGGTAGATCAATAACCTCCCGCAGATTAGGCATCTGTGAGAAGCTAGGTAAAGCGGCTCCTGCCGAGTCGGCTCAAAATGCGGGGCGCTCCAGTTCTGCGTTCGGCAGTGTCCGGGACTGTGTGCACCGATACCTCAACATGCCAGTCCATTCAGCAACGATGGGACATTCATGTGGCAATATCTCACTGATCAGTGGGACCAAATATGGTTTGCGTCGTGGCAGCATCTGTCGCTCGTGGTTCAGTGCACGGTGCTCGCGGCGGTGATCGCAATTGCCCTCGGAGCTCTTTGCCACAGAAGTCACGCTCTGTCGGAGCTAGCAAACGGTGTTAGCGCGGTCGGCTTAACCATTCCCTCGTTCGCCCTTATAGCCATTCTGGTGATTCCGTTCGGCTTTGGTGTGACGTCATCGGTGGTCACTGTCACGTTCTTTGCTATTCTCCCGATCCTGCGAAACACGATCGTGGGCCTCAACGGGGTAGATAGTAGTTTGATCGAAGCTGCTCGCGGAATGGGTATGAACGGCGTAAGTAGGTTCTTCCGTGTGGAACTCCCGCTCGCTTGGCCGGTTATTTTGGCCGGTATTCGGGTCTCCGCCCAAATGTCGATGGGTGTTGCCGCCATTACTGCTTACGCGCTTGGACCGGGCTTGGGCGGCATGATCTTTACCGGGCTCTCCCGTCTGGGCGGGGCAAATGCACTGAATTCCGTTGTTATCGCTGTTATCGCCGTCGTTATCCTTGCTCAAATTCTGGACCTTGTCTTGGTTGGGCTTGGCCGTCTCACCACCTCTAGGGGGATTCGTGTCTCACACTGAAGAAAACAAAACCGTAGAGGGCCACGTCGGGGCCTCGTCCGCGCCCTCCCCGGATTCAGGGGATCAG
>OMJG01000645.1_pt1 | contig 24570 bp, 32 predicted proteins | sample 1646431 | NCBI WGS metagenome assembly OMJG01 (sample SAMN03771674, study PRJEB25209) | food metagenome | isolation source: Cotija cheese | place: Mexico:Jalisco,Michoacan | collected 2011-12-12
GCTAGTTGATTATTTAGCCATGACTTGATACCCGATAGAATATCTTAAAGTCTCTTGAAATTAACTAGCAATTCGGGTATTAAATGTTGTATTTATACTAAAAAATTGCACTTCTCAATACATTCCATTTCAATAACACTGTATCGGATGTATCAAACCGTTTATTGTCTTGCAAATAGTCTTTGGCCTTTAAAACCAATGGTGACGAATTCGTAGTATCTAGTTTTTCTAGTGGCATAAAAACAGCTCCTAGTGAATCTTGGCCTTCAAATTGTGGTGCAACTTCCTCAATATTTCCCGAAAATTTTTGAATATCATAAAATACTGCAATATGCTGATTAAAGTGAAAGTTTAGATAGTCCCAAGGATATTTAAAGCTAGTAATACCTATTTGATGGGACTGTAAAACAGTCAAACCTGTTTCTTCGTTAATTTCACGTTTAATCGCAACACTTAATTCTTCCCCATCTTCCAAACTACCCCCGGGTAGATCAAATCTATTAATATAAGGTCCTCCATTTTTTTTAATAACAACCAATCCTTTATTTTCAGAGTAAATAATACCGTATACTCCAAATGCACGATGATATTTTTCCATTTTATTTCTCACTTTCTATAGAACCATACATAATCATCACAAATTTTAATATTCTCAATTCCTAAAATTTCATCCACAGCATGTTTAACGTCAGGTAAATCAGGATATTCAAAATCGTGTCCTGCAAAATATCCACCACTCTTAACTTTAGGTAACCAAATTTCAATATCTTGCATAACATGCTTGTACGAATGATTTGCATCAATAAATTTCTTTTCCGCTTTTGAAAAGGAACACTAAATGCGGGGTATACCAACTGAAACGTAGTGTAAGGCGGTAGGGTGGTTATCCAAAGTCAAAACTAAGTTTGCCCTCTTTGATTGTTAATTTGGCGTCAAACTTCTTACCAGTTTTTTTACTTTTAAACCCTTTTAGCTTAGTAGTTTCGCCTTTTGTAATAAGGTCTTTAATTGCTGTTTTGCCCAGGGTTTTTTCACTCCATTTTTTTGGTAGTGAAAAAGTGCATGGTTCATCTGCTTTATAGTTGGTGCAACCATAGAACTTTCCTTTATCTACTATCTTGCCTGTTTTGCAAATAGGGCAAGTACCAATTTGAGCGTCTATTTCTGCTTGTTGTTCAGTATCTTTTTGACTTGCAACCTGTGCTGTTAAACTTTCACTCTGCTTCATTTGAGTTGGTACATCTTGAACTATTTTTGATACAAACTTTTTGATTTGTTCTAAAAAGTTTTCTTGTGTACGTTCTTTAGCACTAATTTGTTTTAGTGCTTTTTCCCATTTAGCAGTCATTTCTGGGCTAGTCAATAATGGCTCTAGTTCGACCGCTTTACATAAGGTAATTCCTTGCTGACTAACATGTAATTTATTTTTTTCAGTAAGCAAGTAACCACGTTTTTTTAGTACGTCTAGCACATTAGCTCTGGTTGCTTCTGTGCCAATACCCTCACTATCTTTCAAAATGGATTGGGCTTCTTCGTCATCAAGCGTTTTCCCTGCGGTTTTCATTGCGGTAATGAGCGTACCCTCGGTAAATGGAACAGGGGGCTTTGTCATCTTTTGGTCTGGTGCTAGATTAGCATTAATGGATTGACCCACTTCAACAGGGGGTAGGGTAGTTTCTTCCTCTTGTTTTTCGGTTTTGTACTCGCTAAATAATATCTTCCAACCTTGATTTTTAGGGACGTTGCCCGTTGCTTTAAATATGGCGTCACCAACTGATGTTAAAATAACGGTTTCTTCATATTCGTATGGATCAGCAAACATTGCTAAGGTTGTTCTCAAAACAAGGTTATATATTCGTTGTTCTAATGCAGAAAACGTTGATAATTTTTCTTTTGTTGGCACTGTTTTTGTCATGATAATGGCATGATGTTCTTGTACCTTTTTTCCGTTGACATATCGTTTATTTGGTTCTTGATGATTTAAAGATACATCTTTAGATAAAAACCCTAGATACCCATTAAGATTTTCAACTAAGTAATTAAACTCCTGCTCTGTAATATAGTTGCTATCAGTTCTAGGATAGGTAAGTAATTTTGCTTCATACAAATTTTGAACAGCTTGTAATGTATCACTGGCACTGGCGTGATAACGCTTGTTTATCTCACTTTGTAAGCTTGATAATGAAAATAAACGTGGACTGCTTGTATTTTTCGTTTGTTTTTGAACATCTTTTATTAAACCGCTTTGTGAGCCTTTTTCTAGCCTTTTCTCACTCATGAATGTAGTTAGACCTTTTTCATCTTTAAAGCGCTTATAGGGGTCTAATTTTGCGACAAACTTTTGCTGTTCTGCTAAAATTTCTGCTTTTAGCTCAAAATAAGGTTCTGGTTTAAAATTTTGAATGGCTAAGTCTCTTTGATACACCATATACAGAGTAGGGGTTTGTACTCTACCAATTGAATAGACACCATGCAACCCTGCTTCTTTCAATAATAAAGTGTACAATGGACTACCATTCATACCTACTAACCAATCACTGATTTGTCTAGTTTGGGCTTCTTGATAAGCAGGGTAGTAATCCCACCCATTTTTTAATTCTTTAAACCCTTTTAAAATAGCTTCTTTTTCTAACGAATTGATCCATAGCCTTTTAATATTTTTACTTTTGAGATTTATTTTGGCTTGGGTCATAATCGACCACGCTATGTTTTCCCCCTCACGGTCACTGTCAGTAGCAACAATTATTGTGTCTGCTTTATTCAACAATTCTTTTACTATCTTGAACTGTGCTTTTTTATCTGTTGGCACAGTGAACTTGTATTTTTCTGGGAAAATAGGTAAATTAGATAAAGCCCATTGTTTATATTTTGTGTCGTATTGTTCTGGTGTTGCTAATTCTATTAAATGCCCGAAACCATACGTTATAAATGTCTCATTGGGTAAAACAGGGTCACTAACTGCATAGTAACCCTGTTTTTTTGTGCTATTTTTAAATGCTTCAGTATATGATCTAGCTTGACTAGGTTTTTCTGCTAAAATAACTGTCGTCATGTGTATTCACACCTTTCTTTTATCTATTTCTCAACATCATAGCCATTGCTCGCATACCACCTGTGGCGGTTGATTTTCCTAAGCCTGTTGACTGCCACATATCTTGCAAGATAGTTGGGGCTTTAATTACTAAGACACCAAAACCAATTGTAAAGGCTAAGTACCCCCAACCTTTATCTAGTAATCCAAAGCTTGCTACCATGAGTGCCATTGCCATTGTTTGCGCAATTAACGTGAGATTGAGATATAAAAGTTTTTTCCACCATGTTGACGCATACTCAAAACTTTCAGTGGCTACCGATACGGCTACAATTGGGATTGAAATATTGAAAAAGGCAAGGTCTGCAAAGAAAATACCAATTTTAACAAAGAATACAACTAGTACGACTAAGAAAAAACCTAGGATTATTAAGGGTACGCCATAACCATATCCAGTACCGTTGCCAGTAGCGACTTTGACTGCGTGATTAACTGTGTCCTCTGATAGTCCGCCTGCGTCTTTGAAAATATAAGTAACAAGTGGAATGGTAAAGGCTCTGATTAGAAAACCTTGAATAAAAACCATTAGTGGAATTGATATTGCTGATTTTACAGCGTCCATAATGATGTTAGCCCATGTGGCGTCCGTGCTATCATCTGCTTCTTTCATAATGGTTATAATAATTCTGGCTAAAACTACAACGATCACTAAAGTAGTTGCAAAACCTAAGAAAATACCATAATAGACTGAAATTTCATTCATATTGGTATTAAGCAGTTTCACGGTGCCAGTTAAAATATTAATAATCCATTTTAACGCGCCTTTGATAATACCCTCTAGGAAGCTATTTATTGCTTTGGAAATCATGTCACCCATTGCTAATCCTCCTTTCTTACTTTGGTATTAGCGTAACGTCTCCTGTGTCCTCTTTAGCAAGACTGTTGGTTGGTGTGAGTTTGTATTCATCTGAACTCTTTTTGATGTTGAATGTCCTCACTTCATTTGTACCTGAATTTTCATCTTGACTAGTAAAAGTAATTTGTTCCTGACCGTTCTTCTTACTAATCTTGTATTGGTAAGTGTCTTTTAAACCTGCTTCTGATAAGGTTAGGCTCTTTTCAGAAAAATTAGCGGTTTGTGCTAATCCGTCTCCCTTACTTGCCTTAAACGTCCATTCTTTAGCTTGTAGAGCTTGTGCCGTTGATTTGTGAACAACTGTAAACCCAATACCCAAAGCAATTAAGATTACGACTACCAACCCAATTAGATACTTCATTTGTTTTGTCATTTTGCTTCCTCCTTAATAAAACACATCATCAGGTTTAGTTTCGTTAGTATCTTTTGAAATAGTGGCTTGATCTAACTCATCTTGCAACTCTTCTTCTTCTTCTTCGGACACATCATTTTCTTTATTTATTGATTTTCTCTTAGCTAATTCAGTTTGCCACTCATCATTGAGTTTTTTAAAGTTAGCTTGTTGGCTTAACTCCATTTGCTCTTGATAATCATTCTGTGCCAATTTTATAAGACTATCAGCGTTTGGAAATAACTTAAATTGAAAGGCTTTAGTTGCTTTGACTGGACGTTGATTACTGAAAATTAACAAGCTCTGTGTGTCTGGCATACGCATAATTTCATCTGCGGTCATCAGTGAACGGCTTGTATAGCTATAACTGTCACTTTTACTGGTGCTTGTCTCTTTGCTGTGACTGGTACTTTCACTACCTGTTTCAACTTTAACGGTTGATTTTCCTAGTAAATCACTAAAATATTTGGCGGTCACATCATTAGCAGCGTTCAAACAAATTTTAACAGCATGGTTACCTAGAATACTTTCAGCTTTTTCTTTACCGTACAAAGCTTGCAATTGTGTTAGTGTTTGGCAAATAGTCGTTACACCAATGCCGTAACCACGACACGTTGCTAGAAATTCTTCATATTTTGGAAACTTACCTAAATTGACAAATTCATCAAGAATAAAGTCTACTGGATTAGGTAATGTAGCGCCGTGGTCGGAAGCTAACTTATATAATTCATCAAAAAGTTGTGAGAAAAATAAGTTAATAAAGCTTTCGTACGTATCGTCCATGACTGGAATAATCACATAGAGAACAATTTTCTTAGCGCCAATATCTTTTAAATCAAAGTCTGAACGACTGGTAAAGTTAGCGACTTCTTCATCTGTGAACTTGCTGACGGTGGCAAGTAAACTTGAAATGATACTAGCTTTCATTTCGCCTTTTGCTTTTTTAAAACCTAGTTCGTATGCCCTACGTGCGGGGTGGTCGAACTTTAAATCTAAGAATACTTGATCCAATGGGCTGTTATCTTCGTCCTTTTGGGTTTCTACATCAAACTCTTGTAGTATCTTAGTAACACCTGCTAAATTGCGTTCCGCTGGCTCACGTTCTTTTAAAACAAATAGGATTAATGCTTTTAACAACTGACGTTGGGTACTAAACCAAACATCTTTTTTACCCTCTTTATTTTCAGATTGTACAATTTTGGTTGCAACATTTTCAGCTTGTATATCACGTTCAATATAGTCAAAAGGGTTATAGCGGTCTGAATGGATCATATTTGAAAAATTAACAACGTGCACTTGATAACCTTGTGCTAGTTTAATACCCGCTGTTTTTTCGTAAAGCTCGCCTTTCGGGTCGGTAACAACGATACTGTTTTCTGTTTCGTTAAAAAGATTAGTAATAACAACGGACTGTGTTTTATAAGACCCGGGACCACCTACAACAAAAATATTTCGATTGGGCTTGGTACTATTATTTTGATAAACAATTTGCTTATCAACTACGCCTAGTATGGTGCCATTCATTTTTCTTCCCCCTTTTCTTGTAAGCTCTTGATTGTATCTGCATTTAAACTCTTATTAAAACTGTCACTTAGGTTTTTTGGTGTGATACTGAAATATTGTGAAAGTAAGTCTCTAAGATTTCCCCACGTTGCACTACCGTGCGTATCAGTATCTGCTGTTTCCCACTCTTTACCCTTTTTGCTTCGCTTCAATGCAAAGTAAGCAAGGTATAAGATAATCACAACACTTAAAATAATAGTTAATGGATTTTTCTGTGAGAGATATAAAGAATAGTAATGTATCGGGTGTGTCGCTAATCCAGTGATAATGCTTGAAAAATGTTGTGGTAAATCAAGTTTATACTGTGAAAGTGCCATAAATGATCCAGTAATTAGAACAACTAGATACAACCCTGCAAACAATGCAATGAGATACGGTATAAGATGTTTTAAAAAATTCAATCCCTTATTTTCCATAGTGTTTAATCCCCCAAAACCTGATTAATTCTATCTAGGTTTGTACCTGAATATTGTTTGTTGCCATTAATAAATGTTGGTACTGACGTTAGATTATATTTAGCAATATATTTACGATTTTTTTGTTGATTCATATTGATAAAGACAACATTATTTTTTAAAGCATTCTTCCAATATACTTGATGAAAAATTGATTGACAGTCGGAACAGTCATCTCGGTAGAAAAACAAGGTCTTTTTGTTACTACTTGAAATCGTCACTGCCGTTTGTTTCTTTTCAACGTAGTTCACGTAGTTGTGTCCTAGAAATGTTATTAAACCAACCGCCACCACGGCTGAAATAATAATTTTAACCCATTTATTTAACATCTGAAGCTTTAAAACTGCTTCCTAGATTTTGAACGGCTGTAAGCTGATTGGTGGTTGTATCAAAGGTTAATTGGTACAAATCAGTTTCTTTCTTCCAGTCATTATCGCCACTCTTGCTTTCAAAACTAACTACTGCTAATCCTTTCATGCTGTTACCCTGCTTAGCTTGGGTATAAATTGTAGCGTTATCTAGCTTGGAAGTCACACTATTAGCGTCACCATAATTGTTATTTTTAGGGAAATATTGATTATATAAATCAGTTGAGATTAGCCCTTTTATACTGTCTTTTCGGTTACTATATGTGTCTGGTTCAAACGTGAACATTGTCGTGAGAAACTTATTAGCTACATTGTTGAAATTCAACTCTGATTGGCTCTTATCTTTGTTATTTTGGTAAGTCTTGAAATTATCAACTTGACTATTCAAAACATCATTTTCACGCTTTGCCGTGGCTAGTTTTTTACTAACTTGTTGCTTATCTTTTTTAACTTGTGAAATCGTATTATTAGCCTTACTAATCTTTGAATGTTGATAGATGTTGCCGTACAAAGAAATAAGTAAAGCTACACCAATAACAGATACAATCACTGCTAAACCTCGTCTCATCTTCTCTCCTCCTTATTTTTTAACTGGACGTGCTAATACAACGTCTCCACCGTCTAGCAAGGTTGAGAATGACGTACCAAACTTTCCCTCATTGACGTGTCCTGATGTGTCGCCACCCTCTTGAATAATCTTAGTTTCTTTACCCTGCCATTTACCTAATAGAATTGCGGTGTGTCCGTTATTTCCTGCACCTGCACCCTGATTAACTATGACAATATCGCCTGCTTTGGCGTCATTTTCACTAATTTGTTTCAAGTATTGGTGTGACCCTTTAGCGTCACTTGCCATTGTTCCAGTAAACCAACCCATGTTTGCGGGTACTTTGTAGCCTGCCTTGTTCAATGTAAGCCATACAAAGCCTGAACAATCAGTACCACCGCTTTTTTTAGGGTTTTTCAAGTCACTTCCTAAGTCGCTACTTGGGTGTGATTGTACATAGTAGAAATACCCTTTCATACTTTCGGCTGTTTTAACTATGTCGCTTCCTGAATAACTAGTATCACTTGAACAACCTAGCTCATCAATTGACCCTTGACTAGCATTTGCTAGGGCACTACCTGAAATTGGGTCTGTGGTTCCAAATACTGAATACCAATGATCGGCATACGCATATCGTTGGCTTAGATACCATTGTTCTGGGTTTTTAGACATACCCTCAAAGTCCATAAGCCATGCTTTGGTCGCTTTATGAACATCTGTATAACTAAAAATTTCTTTGTTTTTTGAGTAGTAGTTTTCATTTAATTCTTGGTCTAAATAATCAAGCTGTACACCTAAATTAGTTGCTTCTTTGCCCTCTTTTTTTGCTAGGGCTTCTAATTTATCTTTACGACCACCTAACCACTGGGCTAGTCCTGTGGCTCCTGAACTAGAATTAACTGCACTGGGGTTTAATCGACTTTCTAGCTCTAATACCCCTAAAATTCCCGCACTGGCTTGTGGTGTAGCTTTATATTTTTGTTTCCAATGAGCATAAATGTTTTTGGCGTTTTGCTCCATATCTTTACTTTCAAGATTAGTGACGGTTGTTGTTGTATCGCAACTATCTGTCTGCAATTTTCCAAATATTGAAGCAAATAAGATAATCATTAGTAGGACTGTACCTAGCGCTGTATAGATTATCCATTTATACTTTTTGGCTGTGTACTTTACTGATAGTACCTGCAATCTAATCACCTACTTTTTTCTGTAATTGATCCACCTTCTTTTGAGCTGTGCTTTGGTCTTTTTTAGCATTCTCTAAATTAGATTTTGCTTCCTTGACTTTATCGCCCTTGCTACTGTCTTTATCATCAATTTTGTTAGCGTCATCTAACTTCTTTTGGTTATCATCTACTGATTTATTAGCTGACTTCAAGGTCATTAAGGCTTTCAGATAGTCGCCCTTATCCTTGTTAATTGCCACTAACTTTGTTTGTGCTGTTGAAGCGTCTTGTGTGTCGTCATGGTCGTTAAATGCTTTTCCCATTCTCAACAACACATCTCCATTTTGTTCAAAGGATAACTGACCTGTTAAGGTATCAACATCATAGTTGATAATTGCCTTTTCAAGTTTTAGTTGGTTGCTTATCTTAGAACTAGCACTACTTGGTGTTTGCCATTCTAGAATATCTTTACTATCATCATTTTTATAAGCTTTCTTGACGATTTTTAACAATAAACTAGGCTCGGTGTTCAAGGCTTCTTGATACTTATTTAAGTTAAGGTAGGTTGTTGCTTTTTTGTTTTTGCTATACCCTGCCTTATCCATAGCTTTGCCAGCTTCTTTCCACTTTTTATCATCAAGTGCTGTTTTAACGGCTGTGCTGTATTTTAACTTGGTAATTTGTTCCTGATGTTGATTTTCTAACGCCACATACTTTTTCTGGTCGTTTTTGTGAATTAATCCCATTGCAATGATAGCTACAATAGCAATTGATCCAGCAGTAATCCATAGCTTCTTTTTGGACTTTTGCTCGTTACTGTCTACGTCTTGCCATTCACGATAAGAAACATAATCATCAATTCCTTTAATCGCAAGTTTCAATTCTTCCGTATCATTAGCATTAACAATTTGTTGCAATAATTCATCTTGATTTTTGGCTAGGGCTTCTTTAGGTTCACTCAATAGTCTTTCGTATGGTGTACCTGTCAAGCAATATAGAACTAACGCCTTATATTTAGACAAGCTATTAAATTTATCATCAAATGGCATAAGTTCATTGGCACGGTATGCGTACCAAACGTTAGTCATTGGATAATACCAAATATTAGCAGGGTTAAGTGATATATGATATTTTCCGTCACTCAAAACGTCTTGTGTCATGATTTGCTTAGCTATGGCTGTTCTAATAGCCTTTTTTTCTGTCGGTAAATGTTTTAATGACTTAGCTTCTTTTGACAAACCATAAGTCAATACCACTTGACTATCTTGTTCAACGATATTTTGCAAGTGTAGAAAATTAGGCTCTTGTGCTTTAACCTCGTTTAATTCTGCTAGGCTATCATATCTAAATTGAGATTGGTCGATTTTAAGCGTGAGTTTATCATTCACTCTTTTAAATGTTCCGACTTCAATATTTAGTAGTTCAAGGTCTTTTTTACTCACTATCTACACCCCCTTTATCTTCGGTAGTGGTTAGTAATTCAACTTCACTTGGTGTTAGGACAACTCTTTTTTGATAATCTGGTTGCTCTGGTGTCTCTCGATTGTATCTTTCTTGATAGGCTTCGGGATCAATTAGTCTCAATTCTTCTTCGGTTAATTCAACGTTCATGAAAGCTCGTTGACTACCATAAATCATGAGTGCGTCTCCTTGACGCCTACGTTCCAATAACTTCTTTTCTTTTTCTGAAAAGGTCATACGTAATTTTGTAATAACATCATCTACACCTTTACCGTCTAAACCAAAGAATACTTTAGTAAAGCTGTTACCAATAATAGCTTCTCCAATGTTCTGTCCGCTATCTGTTGTTCCCTCAATAACATCTTGAATTTGTTGGGTTCCTGCTATGGCGCCTGCATTATATTTTCTAAAACGCTTGTACGCTTGGTGGAAAAATGTTGACGCTGACTTGTGCAGAGTTAAAAAGTGAAATTCATCAACAAACAATTTCTTACGCTTATGACGGTCTTTTGTAATTTCGTCCCATAAATACTGGAATGTTGTTAAGTAAGCTCCTGCCTGTACTTCCTGTTCACTCTGCAATGGCTTTAAATCAAATGAGACAATCTTAGCGTTCAAATTAACGTTGGTATATCCGTCAAACAAAGTATTTGAGCCGTGAGTGTAACTTCCTAGAATGTAGTAAAAGTCTTTTACACGTTCAAACTTATCTGGGTCTTTCTCAGCAAGCTTTGCCATTTCGTCATAAACGTTAGTTAGGGTTGGCCATTGATCATTTTTGATTTGGCTAAGCCGTTCATATTTTAAAATGCCACTGTTAATATAAGCTTGCTTAACTACGTTATCCATAACCGCTTTTTCAACTTGGCTCATATCATCTTTCAGGACTTCAAAGAAACCTTTCAGCCGTTGAATTTTATCTTTTACCAATTCATCAAGATTTGTCACGGCTTCATCAGCACTTAAAATCTCTTCGGAAAAGATTTGCATGGGATTAATTTTGCTTTTTGCGTTTGATGTTAAGTGAAGCACTGCCCCACCTAACAGCTCAACAATTTTTGTATATTCATTTTCTGGGTCAATAATGTAAATTTGATAATCTTGAATAGCATAACGCAATATTTTTTGGATCATATACGTTGTTTTACCAACGCCACTAGTTCCAATAACAACCATGTTTTGGTTCAATGTCTTATTTCTATCCAACATATCAATTGCAATAATTGAATTTGTATCTTTGTTAACACCCTCAATATCACTACGTGGTTTTAAATCAGTTATTTCTGCGTCATCAAATGGAAACATTGAACTAGCAACTTCTGTATTACTTTCCTTATACGTATAATCGCCTAATAGATTTTCGTTGATTGGCATAGTAGACCAAAAACTTTGAAAAGTAGCTTTTACTGGTACGAGTGGCTTCATTTGAAGCTTAATCAACGTATTTTTTACATTATCTGTTAAATCTTCCAACTCTGTTAAACTGTTAGCTCTTAGATAAACTAGCATGTGTTGGTACACAAACGTGGTAGAATTATCTAAGTATTTATCTAACTGCATATTTGCACTATCAATGTAATTTTTTAGCACTTTTTGCTTATATGGGTCAAACGTATTTAAAAGCTGTGCTTCCTTGTTTTGAATAGTTTTCTTGTAGTAGGTAATCATTGAATTATTACTGGCGCTGTCGATATATTGCACTATATCAATGGCGCCTTTTTTGCGCTTTAATTCTGATAACCAGTTACCATAGACACGCTTAGGATAATCAGCAATAGCGATTACTCGCATAAAGTTTTCGCCTGATTGTACATAAGTGGGGTATTGTTCCCAACTAAACGGAAATAATGAATGTAGACTGTCACGGTCGATTAAGTCCATGAAATTGTCTCTATCCATATTTCGTGGATCAATTACTTCTTCTTCTTTTTTCTCTGTTTTCCCCTTTGCAGGTGGCATAAACAGATTGATTAAATTATCTCCAAAACTCATATTTACACCCGCTTATCCTTTAAAGTTAATTAAGTTCTTCAATATTTCTTGTACTTCTTGACTAGATAAGACTTTTGCCGTTAAGTCAAAATCGGTTAAAGCATTTTCTAAATCACGTTTAACCTGATTAATTTTTTCATCAAGGTTATTGACTGCTAAATCTAGGCTTTCCATTGTTTTGTCTTTAATTGGCACTTTAACAATTAAAAGGTGCTGTTTAGTTGTCATGTTCTTTGAATTTTGCACGGTAGTAAAGTGATCCAAATAACTAGCTATCAGTTGAATTTTAAACTTTTCTTCTGGGTGGTTATTTTTTAAATCAAGGTACTTTCGCTTCAATCCATTCAGCCATTCTGTCATATTGACTGGTATGGTAGGTTCGATAAATTGTAAACTATCATCTACACCTTCGCCTAGCGTGCTCATCAGAAACGCCCCATAATCACTAAACACGTCCTGCTGTTCATTGTCATTTAGTAGGTCAAGATTGATACCGCTAACTTCTAAGATACCAACCAAATTACCTGTTTTAGTTACTTCGTAATTCTCATACATTCCTGCAACTAAACTCATATCGTCAATTGTTTGTTTACCACCATTTATTTTTGGCGGTTCATAATCCCACTCTAATTTAGATTTTTTAGCCTTAGTATTTTTCAATTTCATTAGGTTCATCTCTTTTCTTTGGCTTTAAATAGTAGAGCTTTTGACTATGAGTATATTTTTGCTTAAGCCTCAAATTATCACGTACTTTGATATTCTTGCGTGAAGCAATTGGTCTTACTGTTAAAATAGCCATGACCACCGTCATGGCTAATACAACAATTACAATTTTTACTAATACAAGAATAAAACCATAAGGGGGTATAGCAATAAAAATTAACCCAATTAATAGTGTTAAAATACCATAGCCAAAATCTTTTAAGGTGTAATCTTTCCAAATACCATAATCTTTATCAACGTTTTCTGGAAAAATAAATTCTTTACCTTTTTTCATTTGGCAAGCTCCTTTTCATATAGTCTTTCTTATCAAGTAAATAGACTGTATACCCATGGTAATATCCAAACAATGGCGGCTGCTAATGCCACAAGACCTGCCACTCGTCCGACTGCTTTATAGACTTCTGATTTTTCTCGTGGATCATCTGCGTCTGGTAGTCGCTTAATAATAATAAATAATGCCACACAGACACCAACTAACACGACAATACCTGTCAAAATTCCTTTAATCGTATTAGCAGCATTCGTGATTTTGCTCTGCACTTCGCTACCGTCTGCAGCTAATACGATTTGAGCATTCGTAAGCATTAAGTATCCCGCTGTACTAACAGAAGCTAAAATACTTGTGATTTTACTTTTGTTCAATATTTTCATTGAGTGTTACTCCTTTCCGTTTGTATCAGTATCTTCATCTGGCGATTTAATACTGTTACTTTGTTGCTGAACTTGTTCTTGTTGTCGTGAATAGAACTTGTTTAGCTCCTCTTTAGCGATTTGCTGACTTGGTAATTCAGAAGTTGCTAGTTTTAATTCTCCCTTGTTGCTTTGTCCTAAGTAATATTTTTTCTCATTACTCAATCCTAAGTCTTGGGTTTCAATGATTTGTAGGTTGTTTTCATACCTAGCTAGCGCATTATCAACTTCCAAACCGTAAAAACCTAGAAAACCCTCTAGAAAACTTTCGCCAAAAAACGTCAATTCATTTTTGATTTGCTTATACTGCCTTGTCGGTTTGTTACTTTCCAACTTTTCAGTCTTTTTAGCATTATCACTATCGTATTTACGATTAAACCAACTACTTAATTTCAAGGGATCAGTTTTAATATTTTTCTTAATAGAATTTTTTAGTAACTGATGCCTGACTTCTTTTATTGGTTGTCCTTTTTCAGCTAATTGCTTTGAAAGTTTTTCAGTGTCTTCAATATTGTCTGTTTCATCAACAATAATGGCTTTATCATCTTCATAGACTAGACTTCCTTTAATGCCTTGCCAGCTCTCCTTTTTCATTCCGTCACCCCCTTTAAATTTAAGTTGTTTGTGGGCTATGGCGTTAGTAAATTACCTAGACGTCCCCTTGCCCACCCTGTAAAATGGATATTAAGGGCTTTACCTAATACTCGCAATATTAGGTATTTATCCTCATTAGCACTGCTATTGCTGACGAGGACGCCCGCTTTTTTTATGTTTTCTTTAATCCATTCTATGCCTTGTTCAGAAATCATCTTGCTGTTTCCTGACTCCATTAACATACTGCTTGGGAAGTCGTCTTTATGTCTACGCAACCACAAACTAACATAAGTTCTGCCATAACCTAGTTTCTCACTGGCTTTTGTAAGACTGTACCACTTCTGATTTTCTGCCACACACGGTTTCTCCTTTCCTAATTTATAAAACCATTATACCACTAATTGAACACATTGTGTTCAATTAACTATTACATTTGTCTACCGTGCTTCTCGTGCTGTCTCTTCTTCTTCTCCATTTCCCATTCTGTTTCTTTCAAGCCTTTCTTTCTACGTGCTTCATCAATATACAGTAATTTCATAATGACACTACTAAATACATTATTTAGATACTCAGCTGGTGTTGTTTCACGATAATTGACACTTTGATAATCACTAATATTGGCTTTACGATAATCCTCATACGCACCATTATTTTGTGTCATTACTTGCTTGACCTGTTCTATTTGTTCCTTAGTAATGTTAGGGTCTTGACTGCTTTCTCCTATAAATAACTGTTTAGTTCCCTCATTAGCTAATACTCTGATTAGATTAGGGTTTTTAATATCACCAAGTTTTATCGTACCGCTCAAATACGCAAGCCCTTGTTGATGTTCTCTCGTATTAAATTTAACTGGTGGATTATCCTTTAACTCATTAAATTCTTGTTTTGATAATTGTTTCAATTCAGGATTAAAGTAGACAATAGATGTGTAAATCTTTTCCCGATCAACCATTGTCACATTATCAATATCCATATCATTGAATGTCTTTTTTAATACTCCTGAATATTGAATTTGAACAACATTTTTAATTTCGTTTGTAGCTTGTAAATCTTTAATTCCACGTTTCAAACTGTCTTGTTCTTCATCACTAAAGTTTCGTAAAATACTACCTTTTGAACGTTCAATATCAGCAAACTTATATCCTTTTTGAGCTAAGATTTCTGTCATATAGTCTTTAGTGCGTTTTTCCTGATTTTCTAACACTAACCAACTAACATAAGGTCGCTTAGTAAATGATAGTATTTCTTTATTCAAAATATCCGTTCGTATCATAGCTAAACGATCTTTTAATTCTTGCCCTGAAAAAATTGTTTTTTCGCTATCTGTTTCTTTAATTAATTCTCTTCTTTCAGCAACCGTTGTTTGTTCAATATCAACATCTGGATAGATACTCTTAATTGTTCTATCAACAACTTTATCAAGTAAATCATTTGCCTTTTCTAATGATTGTTCTTGCTGATTGATAGTAATCATTTGTTTAGATATATCTTCCCCAACTGCTTGTTTAATTAATAGACTATTTTTCCAATTAAATAGCATACGTTTTTTGTCGTCTAAATTTTCTAAGCTAACAAATGTTTGTAACTCCTTACTTAGTTGTGAAACAGAACGCTTTTCACTAAATGATAAATGATTTTGTAATGTTTGTATTCTACGCTCATTATGAATTTTTTCATCAACGTTTTTTAGCTGTGCTTTGTGTTTTCTATTTTCCAAAGCTAGTTGATTAAATTTTTCTCTTTCAGGTCGCTGTCCGTTTACACCAACATGTTGAGTTGCTACTCCGTCAATACCTTGTTCATTTAATGTTTTTTCACTAATTCGATCTGGCATATTTTTTTGTTCAAAAACTCTATTTACTGACTTAGCCCACTCCTTACGCCACTGCTCGACTTTTCCTTTTTTATCCCAATCAACTAACCAAATTTTTCTTTGCTTTGGAAACCCACTTTTAGTTAATAATTGGTTTCCTTTTTCATCTTTAATATATTGTGTTTTTGATTTTAAACCCCACGTTCCGTCTGAATTAAATGGACGATTAGTTAGCATAACATGTGCGTGCGGATTTTCTGGGTGGTCTCTATGAATTGCAATGTCTGCAACCATTCCCTCATTAACAAAAGTATTTTTAACATATTCTAACATTAATTCTTTTTGCTCCTTTTCAGTTAGTTCTACTGGTAAAGCAACATTAAATTCTTTTGCATATCTTGAATTAGATTTTCTATCTACCGCTTCAACTTCGTTCCAAAGTTTTTCCCTATTAGTAACCCAATCTGGTGCATTATTCGGTGCTAATATGTAGGTTTCGGGCATTATATCTCGTGCATAAAAGTAATTTTTCCCCTCCATATCACTATGTAATTTTTCGCCACTTCGATAGCTAGCACTTGCAATAGCACTTCGTCCTTTTCCTGCACTTATGTTACTAAAATTCATGTGGAATATTGCCATGTCGTTCAATACCTTTCTTTTTGTTTATGTTTTTATTTTGTTGTTGCCAAAGGCAACTTCTTATACAGTTTCTTTTGGTTCAGCACAACATAGAATTTATTCTATGTGTAAGTGCGCATTGAACTCATTTTATTCGTTCTTCTGATGTCTCTTAAATTCATTTTCAGTGTACTATTTAATATTTGTTTATGCAACCAATATGTTGACTTGTTTTCCTCATTATGTTATTCTGTGTTCAAATAAATAAATAAGGTATTAGTAAGGGGTGTAAATATGTCTTTAAGCAATTTAGAGAAACAGCAACAAAAATTGAATAAGTTAAATGAAAAAATAAAGAATGAAAAAGAAAAGATTGACAAAAAATTAGGTCATGAAATAATCAAGCTATCTAATTTTGATTACTCAAATTTAGATCAAAATAAAATTAAAGATATTTCAAAACAAGTAGCTGATTTTCTTAATTCAAGTAGTGTTAGCGATAATGATGAAAATACTTCAAAAGAAAATGATAGTAATTCATCTACAAATGTTAGTGATAACAAAAATGGTATCTCTTAGAATAATTAGAGGTTTTAGTCTATGAGCAAAAAACTAAATCAATTAGTTTCATCAAAAGATAAACTTCAAAAAAAAATTGATCAGGAAGAATTTATTTTACGTCAATCAAAATATTTTGAAAACTCTAAAGCTAGAAAAGAACGCACCCGCCTTTTAATCCAAAAAGGCGCCCTACTAGATAAATACTTTGAAACTGAAAGTTTATCAGTTGATGACACAGAAAGCCTTTTAAAAATATTTTCTAACTACGTTAATTCAAATAAGCCTGATAAATATAAAAAGGATAACCCTAAACTTTAGGGTTATCCTTTTTAATTGTCTTATCTAAATTTTCAGTAATGCTTGGGTTACTTTCAACAAAACTATCTAATTGACTTTGCACCTTTTTTTGAAAAAGTTATCTCTTGATTAATCCATGGATATTTTTTCAAATCATTAATTTCAACCTGATTATGTTTTCTCGTGTATACGTTGACAAATGTTTTGCTGTTATCATAAATAAAAACATTATCACTCTTAAAAGCCACAGACGGTAGATTATTATAGGATTGACCGTACCGCTTTTTAATAGTTTCTGGTAGTATACCATGACCGCCATTTGTAACTCTTTCATTTACTCGATTAATAGCCAATTCAGCACTATTTACTGTGACATATAGTAGTGTTACTTCAAACCCTTTTTTATGGGCTTCATCAATCAAATTTAATTGTGCTTTGCCACTACCTGCTAGTGTTGTTTCCACATGAATACTTTTATAATTATTTAGAGATTCATGTAATTGCTTAACTTCTTCACGCATGGGTCTAAAGTTGTCAATTTTTTTCTCCAATCACCACCCATGTTTTGCAATATTTCATCAGCATTAATCCGTTCCGTATTGTCAAATAATTCAGGTTGTAGTCGGTATAATGTACTTTTTCCTGCTCCATTTATTCCTGCAACAATCACATATTCTGACTTTTTCATAATTAAATCACAAATTCTTTGTGTTTAAGCAATTCTTTTTGTTTCTTACCAATGGCATAGGTGTAAATTTCCATTAAGCCCTTTTTCTTATCAGGATCCTTTTCGTTTAAAGCATTGTCCATTAATACTTGTAAGTTGGTTTTTTCAGCTTCCAAAAACAACTCTTCAAAAATATTTTTATCAGCCATTATATTTCCTCCTGATAAATGTATTTGTTTCCTAAGTCAATTATACAATGGACTAGTTATTTATGCCTTAATTGCTCCTGATTAAGCGTATCAGACGTTTTGTGACTTAGCGCTTGGTTTTTGTACGTCATTAAAAAAGATAAGCTTACACGCTTAATTAGAGGCTTCTTTATTTCTTTTTGCCATTACAGAGTTATACCAATAACCAAAGTAGTTTTTCATAGAGATATATAGATAATTTTCAGGACTATTAATTTTTTTGTTTTTATTATCTGTGTTTCTCATGCTATTAAAGTATCTTCTAAGTGTAGTTGTAATGCCTTTCTGTAACTCTGGCTCCGTATCCATGATAATGGTTACTGGACGTCCTGTTTGTTTCTCAATATCTGCTTGAATGTCTTTTCTTGCATTTAATATTATGCCAATAAAAGATCTCATTTGTTCTGGGGTTCTTACCCAGTAACTGATTAGTTGAATTGTTTCTGGTTCAAACGGCATGCTATTATCTACGTTTTCTCCAGTAAGATATTTGTAAGCATTTGAAACTAGGTCTTCGTTTTGTTTTTTAATTTCAGATTGAGAGAAATTTTTGGAAGAAAAGTCAAGCTTTGCAGTATCTATATTAGTATCTATATTAGTATCTAAAGGTTGTAGATATAGATTGCGTGTGATTTTCACATTTCCGCTTGTATCAACATTTTCAGAACTTGTATTCTTTGCTGTTTCTGGAAGTGTGATTTTCACATTTCCGCTTGTATCAACGTTTTCTGGAAGTGTGATTTTCACATTTCCGCTTGTATCAACGTTTGAGCTGTTTACTTGCTTATAAACATCTGTGGCTTCAACTTCTGGACGCAATAAATATAAATGATTGGGTTTATTTACTCCCATTCTTTTTTGTAATAACAATCCAACACTGTCTAGCTCTTTCTTTATTTTAATCACTTTTTGATTGCCACTAGACAATAAACTCATTAATTCATCATTAGTGAAAATAAAGTAAATATTATCGTTTTCATCTACCCAATTGTTACGTATAGAATAGTTAAAGCGATCTTTTAATAACGCATAAGCAACTTTTGCGTCATTACTAATTCCCTTGTATAGAGGATTAGTAAAAAGGACTTTTGGTAGTTGGTAAAATGTTTCTCCGTAAATCTCTTTTGCTTTATAAAAGCTTTCTTCTGACACAATTAATACTCCCTTTCGATTTGAAAGGAAAATAAAAATAGTTGCATGATTTTACAAATTCTTACATAGTTGCTATAATTTACTAGCAACTAACAAATACATGAGTTAGCAACAGAACTTGTCCGCCCGACAAGTTTTTTATTTTCCTTGAATTAATAACATTAAAAGGACTAAGTAGATTAACCCTACTTAGTCCTTACATTCTGTAAATTACTATTCTTGTAGACTTGCCACTTTGGGTGTATCTACGGTATAATGAAAGTAATCAAGAAAATAAATATTCAATTAACTTTTACTTGGCGGTTGAAGTTAATTGGACTAAGTAGCTGGTAAGAGCTACTTTCTAAATTTAAGTCTTAATCCTTTGGGATTAAGGCTTTTTTAGTTTTCTTTTAATTCGTATTAAGTTGTTTTCATTTTAGCATAAGGCTTTGTAATCGGCAAACCTTACTTGTTTTGATATGACCGTGGTTGAAACCAAAAACTTATTGGTGCAAACATTAAATAGTACGTTATAAATAATAGAATTGACGTGTGGTTCTCGTATGGTTCATCAAAAATATACATTGGTACTGTTGCAAGCATTAAGCCAAATATGCTAAATAACCAAACCAATATGTGACCTAAACGTATTGCAGAACGGCTGTAATTTGTTGTTTTTTCAAGTTTTACCTGTATTAGATACTCTAGTGGGAAAAGCAATTTACGTAGCAAAAATTGGCTATCTTGTTTGCTTGAACGCATAAGTTTTACTAAGGGTAAAAAATAGATACAGGATAGATACAAATAAAGCCAAAAACTTATTAGATCTTTTTGCATTACTTACGCTCCTCTTTTACCTTAATTGCCTTTTTTTGCTGTTAGTTTTGAAAATTATTTATCGTGTTTTTGAGTTAATATTTGTTTTTCTTTTTCTAGAATTGTTAATGTTTCTTTGTAACCTTGCAATGAATATTCTGTTCGTTGTAAATACGCTGACAAAACCTGATCCCTGTGTGCTCCTCCACGGTGTTTATACTTAAACAAATCATCTCTCACAGTTTGGCTTTTAATGCTATCCCCTAGCTCATCAATATGATTGTATTGATTATTTAGGCGCTTCACTGGCTTGTCTATCATGTTTTTCAACAAGTCTTGAATTTCTAGCATATTTTCAGTCATTTCATTTATTTCAGAAATTGCACTATCAATTAATCGTTGTTCTTTTGTATACATAAAGTCTGCCGTTTGTTTTCTGGTAACAATGCTTATTTGTCGAACTCTTTTTTTAATAATTGTTCCAAATATCTTGAAGCTGTTAGCTCTTTTTCTTTAGCACGTCTAGCTAGTTCATTGGCTATATCTTGTTTTAAAGTGTAAGATTTTGAAATTCTAGGTGCCGTGTTTTCATTAGCTACTGGTTTGCTATTCATACTGGTTTTTAGTTGATCCATTTTATCTTCAAATGCCATAATATTAATCCTTTCCATTGTATAGCATGCTATGCTATGACGTGACCTGATATATTGTGTTATGCTTCCTGATTAGTAAAAGTATCAAAGATATTGTCGATGTTCTCGAAAAATTCTCTTGCCTTTTGAGTTGAATTATTTTCTTGTTCCATATTAATCAGTGGTTCATGATTAAGAGTTGTTTTGTTAAATATTTCTCTTTCAGGAATTAGTGCAATTGTTCGGGGGTCTTTTTCCATTTGTTCCACAAATTCATGTGATGATTTAGTATTATGTTTTATTCTGTTGCCAATAAATTTTAGTTCTGCTGTTACAAAACTTTGGCGACTTTCAACATTAATTACATCTTGTTTTAGTTGATCCATTCTTAGTTCCAAATTACTTTTAGAAATAAACCCATATTCGCTTGGTTCAATCGGACTAAATACAAAATCTGAAATTACAATCATATTTTGTGTGATAGTTGAAAAATCTGGGTGTGTATCTATGAGTACATAATCAAACTTTTTTAGTTCGTTATAATTATCGGAAAACCACATGTACATTAATAATTCTTTATTGGCTCTCGTTTGAAGATCATTATTGATAGTATCTAATTTCATAGAAGCAGGAATAATTGATAAGTTTTCGTGCAACTCAATAATTTCTACTTGTTCACTATCTTTTGTAAAAATATTAGCTAGTGTGCCGTGGTCTTTATAAATATCATAGGTTTGGGTTAAACTGCATTGGTGGTCGCTATCAATCAGCAAAACATTATAGCCTTTGCTAGATAACCATTCACCGTAATTAAAAGTTAATGTCGTTTTTCCAACTCCGCCCTTAATAGCAGAAAAAGTAATTATTTTCATGGTACGCCTCCTTGTTTATAAACATATTATATCATAGCATGCTATGATATGCAATGATAAATATGTTTATAAACCGTCATTTAAATAAAGAAATATCTGTTATATATAGCACAACATAGCACATCATGATGTGCTATGTCATATCTTTAAAACGCCTTTGTTGTGTACGTTCGCTAATCCCTGTCTTTCTAGCAATCATCTTGTAAGTCATGCCTTGCTGACGCAACTTATAAGCTAAACGTATTTGTTCATCTGTATAGGTTTGTGGGCGTCCCTCGCTAAAATAGGGGTCGTTTCGCTTGGCATATTCTTTTCCCTCATGTGTCCTTGTAACAATCATATCTCTTTCAAATTGTGCAAATGCGCTAAAAATTGTAAATATAAGCTGTCCTGTGGGGGTGTTATCAATTATTCCCATATTAAGTATATTAACTTTAATATCACGCTTAAATAGGTCTTGAATTATATCAAGGGCTTCTCTAGTATTGCGTGCGAAGCGGTCTAATTTCGTAACAATCAGTGTGTCATCTGTTTTGAGTTCATTCAGCAATTTATTAAATTCAGGGCGTTCAGTAGTCGTACCAGTAAATTTTTCTTTATAGATTATTTCAGCGCCTGAATTTTTCAAGCTATCAATTTGATTTTCTAATTTTTGATCCGTGGTACTCACTCTGGCGTAACCATATTTCATATTATTTCTCCAATCTGTTTTATATAGCAAATTTGGTACTTTTGCAGTAAAAAAGGGTATGTATTTATGGCGGTAAGTTATGACGCATTCTAACACCATTAATTATAAGGCACAAAAAAAAGCGACACAACTGTTAAGTTATGTCGCTCTTTTTTAATTAAACAGATGTCAAAAGATTTTTTATTTTCTGTCAGCAATCATATATTCGGTAAAACTTTTATTAAGGATTTCTATAAGTGGACTTATTTCAGATGAACGCTCATCATAGAATTTGATTATTTGCTTGTCGTCATTTTTTTCAAGCGTAACTTTTCTGTGTAATATTCCATAGGGGACAGCTACGGAATAATAATTAGAAATACTATCAAAGGCATTTTTAGCCAACACACATAAGTCTGGATAGTATTTTTTTAATAAGTTTATTTCTAAATCTATATTTGTTTGCAGTTCTTTTATAGCGTCTAAAAAATCATTGTCTATATCCATATCAGCTAATTTAATCGGGTCTATGCCATAAATAGACTGCCTATAACTTAGTATATGCTCGTAAAGGTCTTTTTTACAAATTAGTAACTCTTTTTTAGTTTCTAATTCTGTTTTTGGTGTATTGTACGTTTTTACACTGTTATCTATATTATTATTGTTATTGTTGTTGTTGCTATTACTGGTGTTGTTGTTATTGTTGTTGTTATTGTTGTTGCTATTACTGGTGTTATTATTACCTGACAAATTTGAATTTCCATTACTGTCGGTATTGTTAATAGTTGGCTTAGAACCAAACAGCTTAGTAAATAATTTTTTTAAATTCTCGACTATTAAATTGTACATTAATTCATTTTCTCCCCTGATAAGACAATATTAATTTTATATAAAACCAATTATAGCATAGCAACAATGTGGCTAATTCATAACATAGACAGTTCAAATATGTTGATCTATTATATTAAAATGTGTTAATCCAATTTCATTCGTTATTCTAGCCACTTGAATTTGCAAATCCAGAACATTATCATTGGGTTTTGAAATTTTAATATGTTTGGGATCAGTAGAGTCAATGTAAGCAGGAAATCCATATTTTTCTATAAATGGGTAAGTGTTTTTATAATAGTCACACGCTTTTTCATCAATCAAAATATGTTTTATAAAACATCTCATTTGAATTTCTATACAGTCATAGGTATTATCTAAATAATTCAGCAAATCTACTTCTTGTTTTTCTTTAAATACATTTTTCCCCTTAACAGTCTCCTCAGTGTCTATTTCCAAAACTTTGGCATTAGAAATAGATATCTTATATACGTCGCTATCGTAGAAACTTTTTAGTGGTATAAATTGTGATACATGCTTTACAAAGTTTCCTAAATAATATGCTACTCGATATTCATAAAATGAATCATATTGATAAGCAATTAGATTATCAAAGAGAATTTTCTTATCCTTTTTCTTTGCATATATTTCAGAAAAATTGACAAAATCATAAAATGAATATGTGTAACGATTTAGCATGTCACTTAATTTTTGGAAATCACCTTGACTATCGGGATTATTCTTTATTTCATTCAGAAAAGTATTTATTTCAAAATTGAGATGACTAAATGCTTGAAAATCATCATAGAACTTTCTTATTTGGGTTAATTGGGCAGATTGTACGCGGATATTTTCTATCACTTTGTTTACCGTACTTTCAGTCAATCCGTCAATTTTACTAACGGCATTTATTTCGTTACTTCCCAGTTTACATATTGCTAATTCTTTTGGCATTTCTTTCTCCTTAATTTAAAAATCGTGGTTACATATAATAATATAACAACCACAATTATTTATGCTTTTTGTTGCAAAAGGGAACGTATGTTCGTATAATTAAGGAATAAAAAATTGAAATGAGAAATGCAATGGATCAAGATTTTAGCACTTTAATTAATAATTACTTCCAACATGATTATCGTGATAGGGGCATAAAAAAATGGCGTGGCTTCTTTTTAAGCGACCATACTTCCGCATTGAGAAAAATGGATCAAGATAATAATTACAATGAAAAAAAGTTACCCCAAATGACTACGGATAAAATATTTCATAATGCAATGCATGCAGTTGCCAATTATTATACTGTGACTATTCAATTAGATGAGACTAACTTCAATCATGAAACCAAAAAAAATATATCTGGGTTCATTGAAAACATGTCGGATAATTATATTTATATTGAAAATAGAAAACTAGCTGTTCAGGATATTAGAGCATTAATCATCAATAGGTAAATCACGCTTTATCCTGTATAATGGTTTGAGTAGAGAAGTTAAGGCGGTGGCTATTTCCTTAAA
>OMJG01000648.1_pt1 | contig 24511 bp, 15 predicted proteins | sample 1646431 | NCBI WGS metagenome assembly OMJG01 (sample SAMN03771674, study PRJEB25209) | food metagenome | isolation source: Cotija cheese | place: Mexico:Jalisco,Michoacan | collected 2011-12-12
CGAGTGCTGCAGCTAGCGGCCAGTCAACTGTACCAACGCCTACCCGCATCAGGAACCCGACTAAAGAGATTCCGGCCAAAACGAAAACGGAAGTTCCGACTGTTTGCATTGTCGTACAACCTAATAAAGTGAGCCCTGCAATGATTGCAGTTGTTCCGCTGGTCCCAACTAATCCCGAGAGAAGTCCACCGATGATCCCGAAAAAGCTGGCTTGCAGAAATTTTTTGTTTTTATTTTCATGTGCTTCACTTTTGACATCAGTCGGCTTTCTTTTCTTGATGATCATCAAGACAGTCAAAGCAATGATAACAACTCCGATCAGCGTGTTATAATCATTATCTGGAATGTCATTGGAAAAATACGAACCAATTAAGGCACCGATCGTTCCCCAGCCTAGCATGGTCCAGCCAATCTTAAAGTTAACGTTGGAAGAACGGGCGTGCAAGTAGGCACTGATCGCAGCAGTTGGTAACATGGTAGCAAGTGAAGTAGCGGTGGCTACTGCAGGTGAGATATTGAAGAAGATCGTTAGCACACTGACATATATTGCACCAGCACCTCCACCAGTGATGACGGTCGCACCCCCCATAATTAACCCCACAACTGCTAAAATAATAAAGCGCATGTTTCTGTTCCCCTTTCATAATTACTAGTTCACATGTTTATAAAACATTTGTGGTTACTTACCATAATGTGTTTCAACAAGTAAAAATTATACGAATTTTAAGAGTGAGAGCAACCAACAATTTAGTTGATTTTGTCGGGCACTAAACTTGGGAAAGAATGGTATTATATATGTCACAGGTAGGAAAAATAACTAGAACAGAGCAAAAAATTATGGCTGCTTTTTGGCAGTTGTATTCAAGAAAAAAGATTGAGAAGATCACTGTGCGTGAAATCATTGAATTAGCTGCCTGCAATCGGAGTACTTTTTACGCCCATTTTTCTGATATGTATGATTTATTGGAAAAATTCGAGGAGCAACTTTTACCTGATATGGCTCAACCCGCTGTTCAAAAGATTATCGCTAAGGATGACCTCTCATTATCGGTCGAGCATTGTATGGCTTTATATCAAAAATATAAAGTTTATTATCAATTGCTGTTGGGGCCAAATGGTGACCCGGCCTTCAGGGAGAAACTGACTGAGTTTCTTGATCAAATGATCAAAGCGCATCTTGGTCAAAAAGATGGACAAACGGATTTTGAAATTGATTTCTTGGTAGAAACGACGGCTTCGCTTTTATTGACAGCCTTGAATTTTTACTTTAAACGGACTGACCGGCCACAAGCAACAGAAATCATTGGGTTACTTAGTAGTGTGTTAAACCAGGGAGTTGCTCAACAGCTTGGCTGGCATATTTCATGCAAAAAATATATTAAGGAAAATTGACGATGAAGAAAAAAAATAATTGGTTCTGGACAACGTTAGTATTATTGTTGGTATTATTGGGGTCGTTTTGTTACGCTAGTTATCAGGAAAATTGGTTTGGTGTGCAAAACTTTTTTAATCACCAACAACAAGATGCTTATTTCAAGCGCAATAACCAGCATCATGACAGATTATCATGGTCAAAACGCCAAATGATCCGAACCCAGCTCATGCGACAGACACAAAAAAAACAAGGTTTGACCAAGCAAGGTTTTGTCAGCGTACCACGTGTTAAGATCTTGCAGCCGATTTTTAACGATGCTTATTCTAAAAAGGGACTTGCGGCGGGGGCTAATTATGCCAACCGTAATGAAGAAGACCCCCAAGGAAAGAGGTTACCACAAATGGGTAGTGGTAATTACGGGCTTGCAAGTCATAATTTTTATGATGGTAAGACTGGCTTTAGTCCGCTCCAACAAAACCTGGAACAAGATCAGCCATATATTGTGAATGGAAAATTACATGATAATGATTGGTTGAATGGAGAAAAAATCTATTTGGCAAATCAAAACGGGATCTATAAATATCGGATCGTGCGTCAACATATCGTTAAACCAACGGATGTCAGCATTTTAAATCCAACAAGACGGCCACGGGTCACTATTATTACTTGCTTATATCCTAGTACACAATATCGGATCATTACGGAAGGAACTATAGTTAAAAAATATTCCTGGCAAAGGGCGCCAGCTAAAGTTGTGAACTATTTTGATTTAACAAAGCAACCAACTAATGCGCGAGTAGATTGGTTTAACCCTGGCACTGAAGAAGGAAGCAACGGGGATGCTGGTGGAACGAAACACGCAAATTGAGAGTAAACTGGCTGTTCCTAATAGTTAAGGCTAGCCGATCTATTAGGAAGTAGGTAATTTTGTGAGAAAATCTAAATTAAAGGGGGCTAGGTCATAAAATTCTGAGTGAATTTTATGACCTAGCCTCTTTTAATAAGGTAGGTAAAATGTACTAAGCCGGGCCTTATCTTGATGGATCTCAATATTTCAGATCATTAGATAAATTGTTGTTGGCATTATGCTTAGTGTTTTTGACTTTAACGATCAGTTCACGTAACTGTATAAATTCTTTAGTTAAGGGTGGATCGTCCCAGACGACTTGTTCATTCTTAAAAGTTGGGTCAAAGTTATTTGTCAGATAAATGTCTGTTTTCGAGTTAACAAATTTGTCAATTTTGATATTCAGTGGGAACAGGACGACCAATTTTTTCTTGATGTAGTCGTTATATTCAATACCGTGGGAGAACTCAACAGCTATTCGCACTTGATCCGAAAATGCTGTGGCAGGGATCTCCGAAAAAATTGTAAATAAATAGGCACGATAAAGGTATGAATGTTCTCCTTTTGTCACTGGTCGAGCCTGTTTGAAGTTAATACGACATTGTAAAAGTTGTTTGGTCAATTGATCAATTGAGACGTAGGAATCCTCATAAAAATTCCAATTCTTTATTTTGTTAATAAAAGTATCCAAATAAACTGGAACTAATATTTTGGCGTTTATTTTTAATAATTTGTTGGTTATATAAGTTGGATCGATCTGAGAAAAGTTCTCTCCTAAGGAATTACGAATGATAGCTATTTGTTGACGAGTGAGTTTTTCTACCAGAGCATAATCTCGTAAAGCCGGCAGCATATTTGTATTCAGTTCTTCTATGATCAATAAAAAAGTCAAAGAAAAATTAGTTATCCGAGAAGCACTGACTTCAGAACTCGCCCAGACTTTATGAAAATAGGCGTTCATTTGTTGAATGACAGGTGTTGTTTTTGGAACTACGAAATTCTTTTCATCACTATTAGACATTTGATAACCAATTTTGTTACGCCAATAGCTGACCGCAACAAAATACAGATGCTGTTTACGTTGGATGTTTGTGGGACTGAGTTTAAGCAGTAACGTAATGTAATTGATGCTGGCAGTGATTTCTTTTTTTCCAGAATCGTTGTCAATAAAATCAAGATAACAAAAATAGTAAATAACATTATAGATGTAATAACGACTATATGCTTCACTAGAATGCATGTGCTTATTTACATCCTCACCTATGTCATTTAACAAAAGAGCTCTTAACCTAAAATAGGTTGCACGGCTGATACTATGTTTTTGTTGAAATTCAGCATCTGAATACCCCTTGGGACGCAGCGTAATATGAATAAAAATTTTAAAGCGTAATGAATGGTGGGCTTCATAAAGAATAATTTTTTTAGTTTAAGGGTTTCTAAACCAGCTAAGGTAACATAATTATTTTGTGGGTAAGACAAATGGAGCCCAGGGATCTGAGCACAGATATTCTGGGCTGCAGAAAAGACTTCTTGTAATTTGTAAGCACTGAGTCTGAGTTTGTTTTGTAATTCAGAAAAAGAAATCTCTTTATTTTCTGACGTCTTATTTAAAAAGATTTCAAAAAAACAAATGACGTGGTACCTTTCTTTATCTAAAAAGGGAACAAAGGGCTGTAACATTTTAATCACCTCCAAGTGGATCATAAGGTTAGCTCCCTATTTATTGTACTAAAATATTGACCAATTGAGTGATGTGGTTAATAAAAGTATCACTTATTTTATAAATTAATAAAAAATTCAAGACGGTTTTTTGTTGTCGTTGCTAACTGTTAGGGTTTGTTTCTAAAAAAATAAAATAGGCGGGAAAGTGCGTGGTATCAGCAGCAAGCTCTTATTAAGAGGCTTACTGCTTTTTTTGTGGTTGTGTGTTGTCTCAAATTTTTGTTTGTAAGAAAAAAAGTTGATATCAATTTGATTTTAATAAAGAAATTTTGCAGATATTTTCGGCTATACTTCAATATGGATCTGGGCTTGGAACCATGAAGTTAGGCTCAAGATAATTGAGGTTTTGAATGTTAATGGCATAAAACAAATGTTTATTATCAGTTGATGATAGAAAAGTTGACAATAGTTAAACACGCTAAGGCTGAAGCCTTATAAGGCATTCATTATAGGAAGGAAGGAACAAGATGAGTAGTAAGACACAGAAATATCTGACCAAGATATATGCGCTTTTAATGTCGTTAACTTTAGTTGTCCAACTGTTCACGCCATTGATGCAAGTGACGGCAGCTGAAGTTCCAACGGGGATCACTAAGATGGCTGCTAAAGCTAAGGGAAATAATGAAGCAGAGCTAGATCTTAGTTTAGACAACCCAAATGAGGATAAGCGGACTGAGAAAGTTAATTTATCTCCAAATGCGCATGTTAAACAGATCCCGGCAACTAATTTAGTTAGCACGACTGGGAAGGATGTCGGCACGTACGAAATCAAAGAACATGAAATTGATTTTGTTATTAATGGTAAGGTGTCAGACCAAGTTAAAGTACCAGTTGTTTTCACTGACGATAATACAACTGAGCAAGTAATTTTTACTAGTGGTCAATTACAAGCAAAAGTTAATTTGCCTAACAAGCAAGATGCTGTTGCAAATAGTGAGCAAGAAGCTAGTCAGACATCCGACACGAGTAGTGTGACGGGAAAAAGCAAAGTTGCAGCGAGTTCTGTAACAAGTTCAGCTAGTTCAGATTCTACAATAGCTAGCGAAAAAGCAGCAATCAGTGCTAAAAAAAGTCAGAGCGTCAAAAATGCCGCTAAAGTAAAAGATGAAGCAGGGGAAGATATTAGCCAGTATTTACCTGCAAGTTCAAATGGAACGATCATTACCGGTGCTACACTCAAGTTTACTGATAGCGATGGTAATGAAGTGCCCGAGGATAAAATTACAACTGATACCCAGGTCTCATTGTCATATACTTGGGCAATACCTAATGAATTGAAGGATAACTATGACATTAAGGCCGGAGATTATTTTGATTTTAAATTGCCTGCTAATGTGCAGTATAAACCTCAATCTAACGGAAATTTAGGTGAGTACGGTTCATATTCGATCAAAGCAGACGGAACGGTCCGTTTTACCTTTAACTCTAATGTCGAAAATGCGTCAGATATCCAGGGAACATTTGATTATAACCGTGCTCAAATCAAGGTAGATGAACCTGGAGATAAAACAATTACAATCGATACGACTTCGGGACCGATCGAACATAACATTGTCGTTCACCCTAAGAATGGAAATGACATCGCTAAGAGTGTCCGTACTTCACCAGCACAAAATGCTCAAAGCATTAAGTGGAACGTGGATGTTAATACCAGTTTAAATGAGCTAAAAGATGCAAAGATCACTGATGATTTACCACAAGAGTTGAAAATGAGCACTTCTGAACACCCTGTTGTGAAAGTCTTGAATGTCGGTGTTGATGGTTCTAAGACTGAAGAGGCAACCTTAACGGAAAACACAGATTACACGGTAGATGACGCTGGTAATATCACTTTAATCGGAACTTATGCTAAGACTAGCAAGGCATTCAGAGTGATTTACACGACGGATATTGAGTCTAGCGCAATTCCTGACGATGGTGGCAATGTTTCAGTTACAAATAAGGCAACCTTGACTAATGATGGAAAAGATTATGATGCTAGTGCAACAGCAAGCCTTTCATACGGAAAATTGCTTGAAAAATCAATGTCTAATACAAATCAAGGTCAAAAATTAAATTGGACTATTAAATATAATGGAGGAGATAAAAAGTTAGCTAAGGGAACTAAATTAGTTGATAAATTATCTGGTGACCAAATATATGATGGGGAACCAAAATTAGTTTATTTAGATGGTCCTAATAAAGGACAAACAGTCGCTGCTTCTGATTATACTGTTGCTTATAGTGATGATAAAAAAGAAATGACGATTACTTTTACCAATGGTCTGGATCAAGCAGTTGAAATTCAGTATGGTTCCAAAATCACTGGACCGATCAACGGATCGACAGTTGTTAATAATTCGGTTTCTAGTGATGGCAAAACTGTCGAGACTGGTCAAAACCAGATCGGTGAACAGGGAATCATTAAAGGACGAAATAAAGTTGATTATAACCAAAAAACTGTTGAGTGGAATGTAACGATCAATTCAGGACGACAAGAAATGAAGAATTGGTCGGCTGAAGATACTCTTCCTGAGGGTCTGACCTTAAACAAAGATTCAGTAAAGATTACTGACACTGATTCTGGTAAAGTATTAGAACCAGGAAAAGAATATCAGATCACGGATACTTCAGCTGGTTTTAAAATCGAATTTTTGGGTGCTTTAAAGGATTCGGCAACTCATCGTTATGATTTGACTTATACTACTAGTTTTGATACTAGCAAGCTAGGTGAAAACCAAAAGTCATGGGTAAACAAAATCAATGCTACATGGACAGACGTTAACGGGGAGACCCATCATAATGAGGGACAGGCCTCATTTACACCTAAAGTTGAGTATATCAATGATGCTTCGAAGTCGGGTAGTTACAATGCTAACAATAAGCACATTACTTGGACCGTGGTCGCTAACTATAACCAACGTGACTTGAAAAATGCCCAAATCGTGGATACTTTACAGGGCGATCCAAAATATGTCGATGGTAGTGCTAAGTTATATGAAGCAACCATTAATCCTGATGGTTCATATACACTAGGTGATGAAGTCACATCAGGTGGCATTAACTATGATGAATCTTCTAGAACTATCACTGCTAAGTTAGCTGATGGTAATAAAGCCTATGTTTTGAAATATGAAACTAGCTTGGAAGGTCAAGTGATCGATAAAACTTCTTATAATAATACTGCAACATACACCAATAATGGTCAGAAACAAGATGTTACTGCTCAAGTTTCAGTACCGAATTCTGATGAAGTTGCGTACAAGACAGGGCAACAAGATCCTGATGATAGCGCATATGCACTGTGGGATATTTATGTAAATAGAGAACAGTCGACTTTAAGTGATGTAACTGTTACAGATTACCCAACTGGAGACCAATATCTTGAAAAAGAGAATGTTCATGTGTATGGTACCAAGGTTTCTAGTGATGGTAAGTCAGTAACGATCGATAAGAGTAATGAACTTAAACAAGGAACTGACTATACCGTTGATATTGATACGGATCAAATGACCGGCGTCCAAACGATGACAGTTAAGTTCAAAAACAAAATTTCTACATCCTATGTTGTTGAATATCGTGCCCTGATCACAACTCCTGAAGCATCAGCAACTTTAGGTAACACTGCTGAAGTAACAGCGAAGGGATTAAAAGATGGTGGAAAAACTGTTGAGAAGGATATCACAGTCGAAAATAGTGGTGGTACTTCTTCTGGAACAAATTATAACTATCGTTTAACAAAAGTGGATCAAGACGATCCGGACAAAGTTTTACCGGGAGTAAAATTTGAACTATGGACCAGTAAGTTAGTCAATGGTCAAACAGTTAAAGGGCAAGCTTTTCGGACAAGTACGACTGACAAAGATGGGAAAATTCAGTGGAATAATTTAAAGTCTGGAACTTATTTCTTAGTTGAAAAATCTGCACTTTCTGGTTATCAGACTGCCGCAGACAAGAAAATCGTCATCAATGACAGTCAAGCTGATAGTGATCACCTTGTTTCACAACAGGTTACTAATGAAAAAGTGAAGACAAATGTTAGTGGAAGTAAAACTTGGAAGGACAATAATGATCAGGATGGCAAACGTCCGAGTGAAATTAAAGTGAACCTGTTGGCCAACGGCAAAAAGGTTAAGGAACAAGCTGTAAAGGCAGGCACGGATGGCAGTTGGAAGTACAACTTTACTAATTTAGACAAATTTGATGTAAATGGAGATCCAATTGCCTATACAGTTAATGAAGAGAAAGTACCTGGTTATCAGACCTCTTATGACGGCACTGACATTACTAACACACATGAAGTTGCTAAGACTAACGTTTCTGGTCAAAAAATTTGGAAAGATCACGATGATCAAGATGGTAAACGTCCAAGTGAGATCACTGTTAATTTGTTAGCCAATGGGCAAAAGGTCGATTCGCAAACAGTTAGTGCGAAAAATGGCTGGAAGTACGAATTTAAGGATCTTGATAAATACAAAGCAGGTCAAGAAATTAAGTACACAGTCAAGGAAGATAATGTAGCTGGGTATAAAACGTCTTATGACGGAAACAACATTGTTAATACTCATCAGCCTGAAAAAATTAGTCTTGATGGAAACAAGAGTTGGAACGATAATGATGACCAAGACGGTAATCGTCCAGATAGTATCACTTTGCACTTGTTAAAAAATGGCCAGGAAGTTAAAGGTGCTGTACAAACTGTAACAGCCAAGAACGATTGGAAGTATTCGTTCAAGGATTTGGATAAATATGAAAAAGGCCAAGAAGTTAAATACACTGTTACTGAAGATAATGTACCTGATTATACGGCCAACGTCTCAGATGCAACTAAAGTTGTTAACACATACTCTCCTGGTAAAACAAGTGCTACTGTTACTAAGGCTTGGAATGATAAAGATGACCAGGATGGGTTAAGAACTAACGTTAAAGTCCAACTTTATGCTAATGGGGAGCCTTATGGACAACCAGTTGAATTAAGTCAGGATCAAGATTGGACTCATACTTGGACTGATCTAAATCAACGTAAAGGAAAGAAGGATATTAAGTACACTGTAAGGGAAGTTAATACTCCTGACGGTTATACGTCTACGGTTAAGGACGATAACCAAGGTAATATGATCATTACTAATACGCATGAGGTCGCAAAGACTAATGTTGCTGGTCAAAAGACATGGAAAGATAATAATGATCAGGATGGTAAGCGTCCAAGCAAGATCATCGTTAACTTGTTAGCAGATGGCAAGAAAGTTGCCTCTAAGACGGTAACGGCTAAGGACGACTGGAAGTATAGCTTTACTGGTTTGGACAAATATCAAGCTGGAAAAGAAGTTAAGTACACCATTACAGAAGATCAAGTTAATGGTTATACAACTCAAATCAAAGGAAATGATTTGATTAATACCTTGAATCATAAGGGCGTTATACCTGGTGATCATAGTAGTAACAATAAGATCAATCATCCAACAAATTCTCAAGGTAATAACCAACAAAACGTTAAGAAGAATCCTGCTAAAAAACATGGTATTTTAGCATTTCTGCCCAAGACGGGTGAAATGAATCCTGGAAGCTTTGCAATATTAGGGCTTTTAGTGGTAGTTATCGTTTTAGGTGCTGGAGCTTATGTTTTTGGAAGAAAAACTCGTAACAAAGACTAAGAAGAGTAAGTAAGTTAAATTTGAGTTTGAGTCGCCTGTTCCTTTGAGGAATGGGTGGCTTTTTTGTGCGCTCGGCATCGCTGTGAGCTGTAGTGGTTGGTGTCACAGGGCCAAAAGCAAGGGTGTTAACCCATGAGTTTGAAGAACCTCCTCGACAAAACAGTGACCCGATGTACCAAAAATGACCAAGAAATTGAAAGTGGCAAATGTAGATGGCTTAAAAAATTTAGGAAATCCTACACACGTGAACCGTCACAATAAAGTTAGCGCAAGGAGACTAATAGACATGTTCTAACCGTACAATTACTGCAAATCAAAGATTAAATTGTTGAAACGCTGTGTACAGTTTCCTATGTTCTGCGGTGGGGGGAGAGTGGTAGTGCGAACTATTTCCTACCCTGATTACAAATGCAATTATAGATATTTAAAGCTTTTGTAAATGGGCATGAAAGATGAAAGTATTGCCTTGATGCCCGCCTAATTTGCTCAAACCAAGCATATGTGTTTTCTGGCGGTTTGATTACTGATTTTGTTCGTTGTGTTTCATTAGTTAGGCCGAATTAATTAAAATACAGAATATTCAAAAAGCCCTAGTTTTCAAACAAGTCACCAATACTAATTAGACACCTGAATCTAATTAGTATTAGAACTTTAGAAAATTAGGACTTTTTGTTCAATAACAATATATGCTTAAATTTTTACGGTACCAGCAATTACCTTTCCTGACATTGTTTGTAGGTAATTACCTAAAGACGTAACGCTGTTCTTTTTAGGGTTAGGGTTGTTTTTCTGGATCTTTTTAAGTTGTCTTTCGAAGGTAGTAAGGGCTGCCTGATTTTGCTGGTAGACTTCTCTCTCACTTATATTACTGGAAGCTTTGATAAGAGTTACCCTTTGAGGGGGCATGGCATTATTATTTCCTGATTTAGTACTTCTCGTTAAACTGTTCTTGCTATTAATTTTATAAAAATTAGCAGTGGAGTCAACTAGTTGATTTTTTACCTGATAGACATGTGGTAGATCTGTCAGGATCAAATGAACTAATTTACTCTTATTAGTTTTTAACGTTAGCGGTTTGGTACTAAAAGAGTTATGTTCTGACTCATTTTTTAATATTTGTTCAGTTCTTAGGATGCTATTTCCATTTAAAAGCTCAGAATTATTTTCAACTCCCACTGTTTTATCGTGGGTTATTTCTGCAGTAACTTGTCTCTCATTGTTAATATCTTCTTGAACTTGAGGATCTTCTGCCACACTGTTACTACCATCATTAGCAGTGGGAGTAGCAGGCTTGATAGATCCACCAGGTTCACCAGGTTCAACAGGTTCAACATCCTTGCTATAAATAATATAGCTTGTTATATCAGTGGAATCATGGGTGACAGTCCTTGATGGTATCACTTCAGTATCCGTATGATAGCCTACAATTTTAGGGAGTGTGAAGTTACCAAAAGTTTGAGCTGGTGTCCAACTGTCAGAATCCTGTATTTTTTGCCCAGTAACTTTATCGATCGTATAAGAGTGTTCAAAAGTAAGTGCTTCATTTTGGGGGTTGAGCAGCTCATTCCCATTTTTATCAATGAAATGAACTGTATTGGTAACGGCCTTGCTTTTATCAATGATCGTTTGGCTCCCATGACTTAAATAGATATTAAAGACTTGTTCAGTTAACGCATCAGTATCAAAGTATTTTCCACTGGCGAGATCATCGGACACTAGTTCATAGCCTTGCTCCTTATAGTTTTGAATCATTTTATCAGTGGAATAGTTTACTTTTTCTCCGATCATGCCTTCAATATGATCAGCATGGAGTTCTTGTCCTGTAGTTTGATCAATATAACGGATCTCAGCTTTTTTACTAGCAACATAGTCAAAACTGTCGATTTGAAATTGGTGTAAGTTTTTAGCACCACCAGTTGAAGCAGCCATCATAAAAGCAGCTAAATTATTATCAAAATTACTTAAATTGACCACCTTACTCCATTGCCAACTTTGACCATTTCCTTGTAAAGTTAAGGTCATTACATGTTTTTGACCATCGTAATCGATAGTGAAATTGTGAAATTGACCATCGATAATATCTTTATTTAAGATTTGGTAGCCAGCCGCACCTATATTTTGAGCTGTTTCCGCCCACCATGTTTCAGGGTTACTTGGATCATTGCCGGGGTGTTTTTTACTAGTCTCAACGAACCCGCCGAACGGCTGCCCCAAAGTATTGGGGTCTTTGTCCCAACCAAATTTGTCAGAAGCAGAATTGCCGTTAGGGTTTGGAGCTTGGTAGTCATTATGCCAAGTATCTAGTTTAAATCCAAATGCATTTTCTAAACCGGCGATGCCATTATTTCCACCTGAAATACCAACATCATTAGTGTTGCCGTTGTGAAAAGCTAAGCCAATACCATCAGCTCCATTTTTATCGGAACCCAAATTGATCGAACCGGTCAGTTTAAAATTGTAATCTAGGTTGATTTTATTTTTTAAAGTAAAGTTGCCTACTTGATTGTTTTCATTAGGCGTTAAGGTTACGATACCTGTTTGGGGATCATAGGTTGCATCACCGTTTAAAATAAAGTAATCCAAAAAATTGTCCTTGTTAACATGACTATAATTATTGTTAGTTTGTTTTAATTCGGACAAAAGTTCCTGATATGATAACTCTTTTTGAGGAGAAACTTGTTTGTTTTTAACTTGCTCATTTTGTGGTGCTGCTGGCTTTTGTGGTGTAACTTGCTTTTTAGTTCTTGTAGCTGCACTATTTTGTGGTATGTCCTTATGCGACACTGCTTGACCAGCTGGCTGAGACTCGGCTTGACTACTATTTTCAACCGGTTGTTCAGTACTTTTAGTTGACGGTATTGTTTCTTGTGGATCTTGCAACTTTGAAGTAAGCTCATCTTTTTTTGAATTAATAGATGCGGGTTTAAGAGTTGCTTGCTGAGCTTCTTTTATAGAGTTACTGGCTGGGGAAGACTGTTGTTTTGTCGCCATACTAGCTGAATCTTTATTATCATCAGCGTCCCCTTTTTCTGAAGAAGGGTTGTTTTCTCGCTGGTTCGTATCAGCTTGTGCGAGAAGAGATTGGTCCTCAAAAAAGCCGGCTCCTAATCCTATGGAAATAAGAGTAAGTGAAGCAAAGAGCCAGTGTTTACCGGCTTTATACATCTTATAGTGTGTTTTTTTATCATTGTTATTGAACATCATTTTGTATCCTCATTTTTTGTACCATATTTTTTTTGTTTAACTTCAACGATCGTATCTCCTAATAAAGCCCAGTCTTCAGCTAATGGCGGATTTTCCCAGATGACCTGCTTTTTTTTGATCAATGGGTCATAAATATTTGATAAATAAATATCGCAATCATTTGAAAGGCTGTCCGAAATAATAATATTTAAGCTAGCAAATTGGTTGACTTGATTGTGGATATATTTTGTATATACGGCACCTTGAGAGAAATCAATTGCAATTTTGACTTTATCTCGAAAAACATTGATCGGGATCTCATTTAAAATATTAAATAAATATGAATAATAAAGTTGCGTCAGTTCTTCTTGGTCAAACAATATTTCACTATTGTTAGTACATAGTTCCACAAAGTTGAGCGCTATTTGATCTGCTTGTGGATAGGATTCTTTAAAGAAAAATATTTGCTTGGGGTCAATAAAAGAATTATTGAAGAAGGACGGTGACAGTGTTTTTGCGTTGATTTTAAATAATGAACTCACAAAGCTTTCATATTCTGGCTCGGCAGTGTTGATTTGTAACTCTTTTTCAAGCAGAACACACTGGTTTTGGGTGAGCTGTTTTATTTCTGATAAATTTTTGGTTCTACAATATCTGTTGTTGGTAATAGATTTTTATCTATTACTGATGACAGATTTTTTGTTTATCATTAGAATAAAAAAGCGGACATCTCCCGTCCGTTAACTTGCTCCCACCACAGAATTAAGTCAAGAAAGGAAATGCCCTATGTCAAATGATACTACGAAAATGTTGTTAGGAATAGATGATGAACACTTAATAATTGAGGAAGGACAAGTGGGTGATGATGGAGTGATTCGATTGGTGGGGTCCCTAAACTACACCCCCAAGGCCTGCCGCAATTGTGGGATTATCAATGATCATCAAATTATTGGCTATGGTTGGCGGAAGACCACCATTAGATTCGCAAAAACATTGGGCAGCACTGTTATCCTGTGTCTCAATCGGCGAAACTTTCACTGTAAGGCTTGTCATACCAATTTCCTGGCGCAGACGAATGCGGTGCCGAAACACTGCACGATTTCAAATACGACCCGCAAACAATGCTTAGAAAAACTGACCGAACCGGTTTCGCTCAAACACATTGCCGATGAGTTATCCACTTCGGATTCATTCGTTGGTCGACAGCTCTTGCGCGCTGAACGGGACTTTGAAACCAACTGGCACTATTTACCCAAAGTTCTTCTCATGGACGAAGTTAAAAGCACTAAGAGCGCCACCGACGCGATGAGCTTTGAATTTATGGACGCGGAAACCCACGAATTGATCGACCTGTTACCCTTTAGGACCATCTATCAGCTTCAAAAGTATTTCCAGCATTACGACCAGGCTGCGCGAGAAAATGTGAAAATTATTGTCACCGATATGAACTATACCTATCCCAAATTGGTGGGGCAGATCTTTCCGAACGCCATCGTTGTCATCGATCCGTTCCACTTGGTTAACGCTTTAAATCGAGCTTTTAATAAGACGCGGGTGCGCCTCATGAAAACTCTGGCGACCTCATCACGCGAGTATCACGCCTTGAAACGCTATTGGAAGCTATTATTAACGCCGGAAAATCACCTCAACTACGAAGCTTGCCGTAAGTGGACAAACTTCCCTTATCCAGCGACTGCCACTGATGTGGTTGATGCTTTATTGGACATTGATCCCGAGCTCAAGCAAACTTACGACGTGATGAATCGGTTACGTGAAACCATCAAAAACCGTGATTGGCCCAACTATAATCAAGTGTTCCATCACTTAGAGGGCTGCTCGGAAGAGATGTTGGCAACCCTCCAGACCCTATCGACTCATCATGATGAGATTGGCAATACCTTTACTCACCATTACACCAACGGGCCCTTAGAAGGCTCAAACAACAAGATTAAAGTCATTAAACGCACTGGATTTGGTTACCGAAACTTCTTCAGATTCCGGCTAAGAGTGCTGTTCGCTTTTCGAGTTCATACAAAAAGAGCTCTAATCACCAAGTGATTAGAACTCCAATATTTTGTTCACCAACAACAGTTGACGAAGAACCATAAATATTTCTTCGAACCAGTAACAGGTGCTATGAAAAAAGGCTTTGCCTTTGACCCTGTTGATAATATTTTAAGATATTTCGATAATAGTGGGAAAATGATCCCTGACAAGATTCAAAATGACCAAGGTAACTGGTCCATTATAAACTCCTCCACAGGAGAAATCATAGCTCAAGGCGAGGTTAAATTTGGTGGTCAAGTTTATTTATTTACCAACAAAAGTGATGGCAAAATAATAACGGGGTTTCAAAAGAAAGGTAATTCTAAATATTATTATGATGCAACGCGCGGGTCAAAAACATTTGGTGAAAGAAAGATTTCTGGTGCTTGGTATTTGTTTGATGATACTACAGGTGCTATGAAAGTTGGCCTCCAAAGCGTCTCGCGCCAAAACAAGGTGTCTTATTATGATAATCAGGGAAAAATGGTTCATGGTGAATTAAAATTGAACGGTCATTGGTATTATTTTAATGATATAACTGGTGGTATGATCAAAGGCTTTAAGAAGATAAACAACAAAAATAAAACTGTTTATTATAACAGCAATGGTTGGATGGTGTCTGGCCAGAAAAAAATTAATGGTAGTTGGTATCATTTTAATGAAATTACTGGTGCGATGAGTATGGGCTTTACTTATCTTTCTAAAAAGCATAAGACTGTTTATTATAATGTTTTAGGTAAAATGGTGAAAGGCTGGCAAATCATTGGTAATCATCAATATTATTTCCAGCCAAGCACTGGTGCTCGAGTTTCTGGATCTAATAATATTGATGGTAGAAATTATAAGTTTAATAATAATGGAGTCTTTTTGGGCTTTACTCAGCGTGTATTGAATTGGTTCTACAATAGGGTAGGAAATTAACTTATTCAATGAATGGGTCCAGAAACGGTTCAGATAATACTGCTGATTGTTCTGGTGCAATGACGCAAGCCTTGTGGAACGCGGGAGCGCTAGTACACCTGCCGCTTCAGCACGACAATGGGGTGGATATAATACTGAGACTATTCACGGATATTTAAAAGACAACGGTTATCATTTAGTTGCTGCTGGAAATAAAAACTTTAGTCCGCGTTATGGAGATATTATTATTTGGGGCAAGCTTGGATCAAGTGGTGGTGCCGGGGGTCATATTCAAGTAATTACAACAGGTGGCTCAAATCCTGAGGGAATTTCAGTTAATGCGCGTTACCAAGACTCTAAAGGCCGCAATGCTAAGAATAAAGCAGTGCAAGAGTTTGATTATAATTGGTATTGGAATAGTCATAGCCGCCCCTATACTTATGTATATCGTCCAAATAATTTACATCGGATTTAATAAAATTAAATATTATTATTTTAAGCGGCGCGAAACTAGCAATTTCGCGTCACTTTTTGTCGATAAGATAAAAGAATTAAATGATTAAATAGTTTTATTGGTGATATAATAAAGAATGTAATATTTTATATTACAGAAAATAACATAACAATGTTTCTTGGTTAAAAATTTTAGGGGGATTTCTGAAATGGAAAGTAAGAAAAGATATAAGATATATAAATCAGGAAAAATTGGGTAATTGCCCCGATAGTTTTCTTCGGTTTAATTGCTGGGACACAAGTGGAAACCACAGTTTCTGCTAATACTACGAGTGCAGTCTCAGTAGAGAATGAAGAGATTGTTGATAATAATGATCAAAATACTGTTAAAGAAAAAGCCGAGCAGACAACAACGTCTGAAGAGGCAACCAAAAAAGAGTTTGAAGCTAGTCATACTGATAGTAAAAGTTTTACAAGTGAAAGCGACACAAAAAAAGATGAAGAGATTTCTGTTGTCAAAGATAATGAGAACACAGTTGAGAATGTAGGAGATTCGTAATTACATAAGAATTTCAAAGACGAATCCCAAGCTACAAATGATGAAAGTAAGGTTCAGCAAAAAAATAATGAACCGGTCAAGACGGCTGAAAAACAAAATATTGCGGTACGGGAAATAGTACCTGGAAATGATACTAAAAAGGCGATTGTTCGTAAAACTAAGATACCAAAACAAGTTAAGCGAAACGGTCATTGGTATTTAAAAGATGAAAAAGGTAGAAATTTAACTGGTTTTCAAAATATTGCTTCTCAAAATAAGCGTGTCTACTATAATGAGCTCGGGCAGATGCAATATGGTGAACAAAGAATTTCAAATAATTGGTATTTGTTTGATAACGTAACTGGCGCGATGCAAACAGGACAGCGACGCATTAACGGTCATTGGTATTTATTTAATCAAAAAACAGGTTCTCGTCAAACGGGCTTGAAACGGGTCTCTGCTGAAAAAAAGACAGTCTACTATGATGGGCAGGGACGTATGCAGTATGGTGAACAAAAGATTGGTAGTAAATGGTATCTTTTTAAAAATATCACGGGAGCAATGCAAACTGGGTTACAGAAAGTAGTAGATAATCGTGGCGTGAAAAAGACCGTTTACTATGCTTCTAATGGACAAATGCAAAATGGAGAACAGCGAATAAACAAACATTGGTATATGTTTGATCGAGTCACTGGTGCCATGCAGACTGGTTTTTATAATAATAAAGAACAGAATAAAAAAGTATATTATGCTCAAAATGGGCAGATCCAATATGGAGAAAAAAAGATTCAAAATGAATGGTACTTATTTGCTCCAGTGACGGGAAAAATGCAAACCGGCTTTCAAAAAATAAAAAATCCGACACGAACTGTTTATTATGCGGCCTCTGGAAAAATGATACATGGCTGGCAAACAATCAACGGACATAATTATTTCTTTAATCGTACAAATGGTAATATGTCTCGCGGAATGTTCACAGTTGCTGGCATTGATTATATTTTTGCAAGTAATGGACAGTTGCAGACAGAAGCTAATGCGAAAAAAGAACTTTATAGACAAAATGTTGCGAAAAAAATCAGTGAATTGATTAAAGATAAGTTTGGCGTAATGATCGACTTTGATTGGAACAACCAAAACGATCATTACCGCGCGTTTACTTTACATGATACGGCTCAGCTAGTAGCGGCGGGGTATTTACAAGCTGATAAACTAGTGATTCAAGACAGCCTATATAATAATGGTAATATGCAAGGTTCAATTCAAAAAATTACTGTAGACAGTTTAAAAGAAGGATTTACGAATGCTACAGTCAATGCAATGGCGCAAAAGTTTGTTGATTCGTTAGGTCAGCCTGATAAAAAAGAATTACAGAATTCAGTTCTTGGAGTAGGGGCTGTTAAACAGAATGATACTTTAAAAACAGCGGTACTATTGTTTGATTATTCTAAAGTAGCAAAAGACCCCCGTGTTAGGTCTAAAGTAGCGCCAATGCTATCTGAATCATGGAATGCCCCAGGTGTGAACGTGACTTTGGATAACGGCTTGAAAGTAGGACGAACTTTTGGCAAAGAAGATGTTGGTAATTTAAACAATTTAGCGGATACGTTCATGTTAAAAGGAAGAAAGGGCGAATTGATCGGGGCTAAAAATTTAAAAGAAATTTTCAAAAATCTTTCTGGCCGATCGGGCGCTCTGATTGGTACGAAAAATTACTATGTAGGCAATGATCCTTATCACTATGAGTTTTGGCTTTATGGTCAATCGATGAAAGATAAAGAATATAATTTCGAGCAAGCTAATTTAGATACTAAGTATGGAGATGACCTATTAATACCGTATTCAGCAACTTTATTTTATGGGATTGCACCCGGTACGAAAGAAGATCAGGCATCCAAGCCTGCTAATGAGATGACGGCTGAAGAAATTAAGGCATCCTATGAAAATGGTACTAATACTGGTTTAAGTCAAGTTGGAGTTAATGTTGGCCCGGTGAAAGGTATGAAAGAAAATACTATTAGGGGAGTTGATGTTTCCAGTTATCTTGCATTAAGAGATGCAGGAGTTAAATTTTATGATTTTGATGGTAATGAAGCACCATTATTTAAAGTGTTGCATGATTCAGGTGTTAACTATATTCGGCTGCGTCTGTGGAACGATCCATATAATGAAAAGGGTCAAAATTATGGTGGTGGAATAGATGATGAAAGAACGATTTTAGAGACCGCTAAAGAAGCTTCGAAATACGGGATCAAAGTTCTACTTGATTTTCAATATTCGGACTTTTGGGCTGATCCAGCCACGCAGGCAGTACCTAAAGCTTGGGAAAAAGAAACAACAGACAGTTTGAAGAAATCTATTTATAACTATACACATAAAGTCTTGGACGATTTAAAGAATCTAAGTGTTGAAGTTGGGATGGTTCAAGTTGGCAATGAAATTACCAAAGGTATGATGGATAATATCGGTTCAACTAACCATGTATGGGGCGATAAACATAGTGCAGCACAATTAACTGGTTATATTAATTCAGGTTCAAGCGCAGTACATGATGTATATCAAAATGCTTTAATTACTGTTCATGTTGAAAGTCCGAATATGTCGAAGTATGAAATGATTATGACTGCTCTTAAAAATGCGGGAGCTTATTATGATGTCCTAGGGTCCTCTTATTACCCATTTTGGGGTTGGGGTAGTAATAATCCAGACAATATTTCAAATATTGAAAAAATGGTCAAAGATAAATTTGGCAAAAAATTTGTAGTGCTTGAAACGGGCTGGTTAAATTCAACATATGATTCTGATGGTACTAACAATAATATTGGCTATGCACCAGAACATTATAAATCAGATCCCCAAGGCCAGGTTAATGAAATGCATGATTTATATGCAGCTTTAATGCAGCATGATAATGGCTTAGGTGCATTCTATTGGGAACCTGCCTGGATTGCTGTTAAAGCTGGCTGGAATAATTGGAGATATAATAAAAATGTTGCTAATATCAACGGTACTGGTTGGGCTAATGGAAATTCTCAAGGTTACTATCCAGACTCAAAATTGTTCTATCAAGGTCAACCTGCTTGGGGTGGTTCTTCTTGGTATAATAACACCTTGTTTGACGACCAGGGGCGTCCTTTGCAATCGTTAAGTATGTATAATGGTTTTCTAAACGGATATAAATCTAAAAATAAGATTTAAAATATTCGCAAGATTAGAAAAATAAGAAGCTTGGAGTACTATACTCTAGGCTTCTTGTTATATTTTGAAGAAAATCTAAATTTAGAAATATTTTGTTTAAGCTTAAACTAAGTTTGATAAATGTTTTAACTATTTTTTTGAATGTATGTCATAATTTAGCGGTGAGCAGGTGAAATAATGAAGGTATGTCAAACAGATATTTTATCACCGATGATTGATTGGCAAGCAGACAAAATTTTAATAAGGACAAATTCTAACTTAAATTTACTAGAATTATCGATAGATAATGTTAATTTTTACAACCTATATTTATCGTTGTTACAGCATAATTACATGCTTTACTATCATGCCCAGGAATGTTCTTATTTTATTAAAAGAAATTTAGTTTCTGGTTTATGGCAAAGAAAAGATTTAAAGATAGGCGGTCAAACTTTTTATACAGTACAAGCTCCATTGCTTTATAAAAGGGGTCAACCTAACAGATTGCTAGTAGTTTTTTCATCCATGCCATTGGATGATAATTATATCAGCTCTAATATTGCGGATCGATGTTTTTTTAAGAATTATCCCTCCATAGAAAGGCATGTGGTTGCCAATACGTATATTATCCGTATTATGGACTGCAATTTATCATTTGGAAGTTACTATTTAAACACTTCAAACTATCCAAATTTTGAACAGGATGTTCAAGATATTATTTCTGACTTTCGTAGTAAATATGACATTAGTAGTGGTAATACAATATTGTTTGGAATATCCAAAGGGGGAACTGGTGCTTTGTACCACAGCTTATTAGGAAATTATCGGTCTGTATCAGTTGATCCTTTATTTTCGTTAGACAAGTATTTGAAAGATGGAGACGCACATTATACAGCTAAATTCTTCCCACATAATTTGCTAAATGTATTTCAAACGAAAAAGTTTAATTCTCAAGCTGACAGGTTGAAGATAATTATCGGAGTTCCATCGGTTCAAGAAAATTACCAAAAATATATACAACTTAAACAACCTGGAGTTGTTGTCAAAAATATCTATGATGAAACAGTCACGGAACATCGCGAAATTGGTAGTAGGACTATGGTAGAGCAGGTTACTTATATAAACAGTATGTTTTTAGGCGACATGTGAGTTATAATTTCTTCAAGCCTTGATTTTATTGTTTTTTAGAAGTTGTTTAATGTTAAATGTCTCAAGAAAAATTGAACTTGTTAGCAAAGAATTGTATAGTTTACTATGTGTAGTTTTAAAATAGGTAGAAAAAATTAAGATTTGTAGTATAATTTTTCTAGCATTGGAGGAATTAAAATGAAACGCGTAATCACGTACGGTACGTTTGATCTTTTGCATTACGGACATATTGAATTACTTAAAAGAGCTAAGTCGTTTGGTGACTATTTAGTAGTTGCTCTGTCGACCGATGAATTCAATATGAAAAATAAACATAAAAAGTCATATTTTTCTTACGAGAAACGAAAACAATTGGTAGAAGCAATTAGGTATGTTGACTTAGTGATTCCTGAAGAAAGCTGGGAGCAAAAAGTCAATGATATTAAGTTATATCATATTGATACGTTTGTTATGGGAGATGATTGGTCTGGCAAGTTTGATTTTATTGAAGAACAAACTAATGCAAATGTAGTCTACTTGCCCAGGACTCCAGAGATTTCGACAACGAAAATCAAAGAAGAACTAAAACGAAAGAAGAATTAAGGAGACTAGTATTGTAATGGAAAAAAGTATTGCAGTTATAGGGTTTAATTTATTTTCACCTGGTGGAACAACGCGTAGTAATTTAAATACAATGCATGATTTTTCAGTTGCAGGATATCAAGTTGATTATTATAATTTTAGGGATTTCTCACACATGGATGTAATTAAGTTGACTCGAGAGAACCCCTTTCTTGAAAAAGTTGATTTTCACGAGATCAAAGATTTGAAAGAAGAAGTTTCTGCTCATATAGTATTTCTCACACGTGAAAATTTCTTTCCTATTGCAAGATATATTCGATTCAATTATCCTGAAAAATTAGTTATTGGTGAATTGCATGCACCCTTATCTCTCACAGATAAGGCTGATTTAGTACCGAATTTGGACTATTTTAATTTTGTTCGTGTAGCAACTCAGTCAATTCAGGATAAAGTGCGCAGTGAATTTCACTTTGATCGGACATTTGTTCAAACAATTAGTACAAGTCACTTAAAAAACGAAATTTCACCTAATTTTAAGACTTCTCGTCGTGACGTATACGGTAACGCCAACTTTTTAGTTAATTCACGTTTTGATCAGGTAAAAGATATCCCGTATGCTATTAAATTAATGGATCGTTTGGTTAATCAAATCGGTAGAAAAGATTTCAGATTTTTTGTTAATGGTTATGGTCCAGGACAGACACTAGTTAAAAATTTAATTGATTATTATAATTTGACTGATTATGTCTTCATGAATGAGAGGCAACCTGACAATTACATGTACTTATCGACTTCACGTGTTGAAACCTTTGGTTATTCAATTGCGGAAGAGTTCGATTTAGGACATGCAGTTGTTACATATCCAGGTGATGATGGTGTAGTTCGTGAAAATTTTGCTAATTACCAAAACTGTCTTTGGATCACTAAAAACATTGATGATGATGCTAAGCAGGTTATTCAGTTTGCTGATCAAGAGAATTCACTTGAAGGTTATAAAGCAAATCTTGAGCGTTTGTCAGTTTCAAAAGATAACTACGTTAAATATTTTGAAGAGAATATAGCCATTGTTAAGGATGCTGCAATGCCTGAAAAGCCAATTGACTTGGATAAAATGTTAGACAAGATAGAAACATCTTCTCTGGCTGATGAGCTAACTAAGTATCGTAAAATATATTATAAAATGAAAAAAATTCCGGTGATTGGGAGTATCGTTTCAAATACAGGCCTGAAATTTACTGCAATGAAAATTCTGTCAGTATTTACTGGAAAAGGTAAAGATAGAGACACTAATAAAGTAAAGGTGGATCCAAACAAGTTTTTTGTTGAATCTTTCCATGGAACAAACTTTTCGGGTGATCCAAAATATTTGGCTCTGGGTATTAAAAAACGGATGCCAGATGCGGAAATATATGTTAGTTGCGAGAACCAATTAGTAGAAACTGTTGTAAGCAACTATGGTTTCAGACCGGTAAAAGTTGGAACATTAGCATACTTACAAGCTTTCAAAAAATGCAAATATATTTTTATAAATGGTAATAGTTTGGATAAAGTTGGTAAGCAACCGGGACAAATTTTTGTGCAAACGTGGCATGGCTTTCCTATGAAGAAGATGGTCAATGATCTTGAAAACCATAAACAACGTCGTCAAGAATCAAATGCTTTTGCTCCAAGAATGTTAAAATGGGATTATTTATTGACTTCATCAAGTTACAATACAGAATTATTGGATAGTGCATTTTCATTGAAGAAAAACCATGAGCTTAAAGTTTTAGAAGATGGTACGCCTAAAAATGCATACTTGATAAAAAATAAGGTAAATTCACGGGAAAAATCAAGGATCTTCCAGAAGTATTTTAATAAGCCTTATGACTCTGAAAAGAAATTAGTATTGTTTTGCCCAACTTGGCGCAAAGATAAGCGTGAGACTGTTTCGGATATAGATTTACGTGAAGTAGTTGCTAAACTACCTCAAAATTACGAACTGATCATTAAACTGCATCCAAATGAAGGTCAATTGCGTACTTACTATAAGGATCTGGATCCAAGAATCCATTGTTTTTACAATGAACTTGTTGACATACAGGAATTGTATATCTTAGCAGACGTTTTAATTTCGGATTATTCTTCAGCAATGTTTGATTTTGCAATGTTGAATAAACCGATAATTGTTATGCAAGAAGATGAAGCGGATTATAAGTCAAATATTGGATGGTATTTTGACATAGAAGAGGTGTGTCATTTAACTAGTCATAAGTATTCGACTGCAGAATTGGCAGATAAGATCCGGCAGGAGATGGAAGAAAATGTTGAAATGGACTATAATCAGTTGATCAAAGAAAAGTTGATGACTAATGAAAATGCAGATTCAACGGATCAGATTTTAGACCATATTTTGGGAAAATAACATTTATAGATGAAAGGAATTCCATTCCTATTTTTCGGTAAAAGACGGAATGCGGACTTTATGAATTGAGTTAAATTAAATTATGAAAAAAATTAAAGTAAAAGCAAGATTACTAAAGAATTTGATTTATTCAAAAATCGTACTGAACAAATAAAATCGATTTTTGCGGTAAAAAATAAAAAAGTACCTAAGTTTTGGGCGTTAAAAGGTGTTAGCTTTGACATTTATGAAGGTGAAGCTGTTGGAATTGTTGGTATTAACGGTTCTGGTAAATCTACTATTTCAAATGTTATTTCTAAAGTTATTCCACAAACTTCTGGTGAATTGGAAGTAAATGGTAAGGTGTCAGTGATTGCAATTGGAGCTGGACTTAACGGACGTTTGACTGGTAGGGAGAATATTCGTCTAAAGGCATTAATGATGGGCTTAACAAATAAGCAGGTTGATGCCGTTGAAGAAGATATTATTGAATTTGCTGACTTGGGGGCATTTATTGACCAACCAGTTAAAAATTATTCTAGTGGTA
>OMJG01000651.1_pt1 | contig 24458 bp, 21 predicted proteins | sample 1646431 | NCBI WGS metagenome assembly OMJG01 (sample SAMN03771674, study PRJEB25209) | food metagenome | isolation source: Cotija cheese | place: Mexico:Jalisco,Michoacan | collected 2011-12-12
ATTCTTTCTGTTGAAATTGCTTAATTCTTAAAAAATAAAAGGCGAGCACAAATTTTAAAAAAATTTGTGCTCGCCTTTTTTATTGTCAAATCATATTTGCTTAACTAACCTGTTTACTGTTCTTTACAAAGCTACCGGTTTCATCTTCAATATGAAATAATGGACGTTGCTTTACCTCATTGAATATTTTACCGATATAAACACCAACTATTGAAATGGCAATCAAGTTAATACCACCGAGTAACCAAATCGAAATCATTAATGAAGACCACCCAGCCTCCGTATTTCCGAAAACCTTAGCAAATAAAGTATAAATTATCTCTAACCCGGCCACACTAAGAATTAACGTTCCAATACCAAATAATAGCCGAATAGGTTGCACACTGAAACTAGTAATGCCGTCAATTGCAAAACTCAACATTTTTTTCAATGGATATTTTGATTGTCCTGCCTGCCGTTCTCGACGTTCATAGAACACCTGTGTTGATTGATATCCTATCAATGGTACCATCGCTCTTAAAAACACATTTCTTTCTGGCATTTTTAACAACTCCTGCACAGCTGTCCAACTCATTAATCGAAAGTCAGCATGATTCGGTATCAATTTTACACCCAGTAAAGACGATATCTTGTAAAAAAACAAAGCAGAATTTCGTTTAAACCATGTATCTTCCTTCCGGCTAGATCTGACACCATATACGATTTCATTACCCTCATTGTATTTCAAAATCATGTTCTGAATAACTTCGGGACTATCTTGTAAATCAGCATCCAATGTAATGAGAATATCTGCCAGTTTAGCACCTTCTGTCATCCCCGCTAATAAAGCAGCCTGATGTCCAAAATTACGTGACAATTTAACACCAATCAAATCAGCATGTGTTAATTCCTTCTGCTGAATAATTTGCCATGTCTCGTCAGACGAACCATCATCAACTACCAAAATAAAGCTATTCATACTAATTAAATTATTTTTTATCAGCTCCAATTTAATATCATGTAATCTTGTTACGGTCGTTGGTAACACTTCTTGTTCATTATATGCAGGTAAAATTAGACCTAAACGTGGTTTCTCTTTTCTTAATGTCATATAATGTCACTCCTTTCATTAATCATAGATAGTTGATAGATCATAAAGAGTCGCATTTTGTGATTGCATCCCCATGCCTTGCATTGGGTTTTGCTTCGTCTTTGAAGTTGCAGTAGTCGATGAGTATTTCACAGTGGTTCCGTTCTTTTTAACCCAAGACAAAATCTTTCCAATTTGTCCGCTAGTCGCTTTACTATTATTTCCCATCACAAAGTACTTTAGTTGTCCCGACTTAACAAGTTGCTTAAACTCTGACAATGTCATTGTTGGGTCCGTACCATTGTAACCACCAATAGCCATGACGGATTTACCAGTCTTAATGATATAACCAGAAGCTGAATTTGAATCTGTAGTTGCAAACAAGTACTTCGCACTACCTTGATGTTTTTCAGTATAGTTCATAAGCTGCGTATTTACCTCACTACCCATTCCCATTGCAGTACCACTTGTTTATCCCAATAAAGTTGGACTGGCTGCAGGAATTGCATCCGAACTATGTGACAGGGTTGGTGTTAATGACCACCAACCAACCATGGTAACGATACTGATTAATGATACAAGAATTTTAATCTTGTAATTTGTTTGCTTTGGTAATAACCACCAAATTGCCAACAATACTGCCACAATAACCAAGATAATACTAATAATTTGATAATATGACCAAACATAATAAGCTTGTAACAATAGAGTTGAGACAGTTCCCAAACTAATGAAAATCCGAGCAATCAGTGGTCGATAGCCATCTTCCTTGGCAAGTTTAGCAACTGCGGCACCACCAATAGCAGTTAAAGCAGCAATTGCTGGTGCTAACATAATGGTATAGTATGGATGGAAAAAACTTGCAACCGAGAAGAAACCATAAACTGGTACAAACCAACCAGCCCACAATACAACTTCCTTTTGTTCATCCGAAATTTGGTACCATTTATCTTCTCGACGTTTAAATCCAAACAAACCAGCTAACAATCCTAGTATTGCTAATGGTAGATACCAACCAATCTGTGAACCTAGGTCTGATTGAAATAATCTAAAGGGTCCAGCTGTCCCAATTGCAAAGGCATTATTACCACCGCCTTGGGCCATCTTTCCCATCTTGCCAGTCTTTACCTTGCTATTTGGCATCTTTACTTTACTATTAGCCGATTGCTGTCCTGGCTTTTTTCCGGTCATTCCCTTCCCGGTGTTTCCACCCGGCTGTTGACCATTCATAGGATTACCATTCGTTGCCCCAGGCTGTTGACCTGTGGTTGGCTTGCCACTTGGTTTCTGGCCTTTACCGCCTTTGCCACTTGGCTTTGTACCTGTCATGCCTTTTCCGCTAGCTTTTTTTGTACTACCCATTCCTGGAAAAGCACCACCAGTACCAGTAGATTGACCTAACAATCTTTCTGTACCGTTATAACCAAATGCAAGTTCTAGCAAAGAATTCTTTTGTGAACTACCAATATATGGACGATTTGATTTATTGACTGAATCTACTGCCACCGGATATGCTAGCGTAAAAATAGCCAAAGAAGCTACTGCTGCAAATAACCAAGCAACTTTTTTCTTCCACGGAATCTTGATTGCAATCCAGTAATAGACCAACATAGCTGGTAAAATCATAAATGCTTGGAGCATTTTAATATTAAAACTAACACCAACTAATCCAAAACTAAGAATTACTAACCAAATGTTTTTCTTACTAACTGCCTTTTGTAGAATAAAAATTGCTAGCAATAAAAAGAATACTAAAATAGCATCCATATTATTAGTACGACTATTCGCCACCACTGTTGGGGTTAACGTCATAACAAGTGCCGCAATCCTACCTGGCCATGCACCAAACTTCGGTGCAACCAACTTATACATGAAATAAACAGAACCAATTCCGGCTAAGACACTGGGTAATACAACTGACCATCCATGTATACCAAAAATTTTGGCTGATATAGCCATGAACCATAGTGCTACCGGTGGCTTATCAACGGTGATAAATCCAGCAGGATCAAATGCGCCATACCAGAAATTTGACCAACTTTTAGTCATTGATGTAATAGCAGCAGTGTAATAACTATTGGCACTACCAGCATCCCAGATCCCCCCAACCATATAGAAAAGCACTTAACACCAAAATAGCAACTAAATACCAATCAAATTTAGGCTTTATTTTCTCTTTCAAAAGGATCACCTCTTTCTTACGATATATGAAATAAATATAATGACTTAAGAATAACTTAACGATCATTTATAAAAGAGTGTTTATACACGATAAACATTCTTGCGATAAACTATTAACCTCCTCATTTGATTAGCATTATTCTAGAAAATAATCTATAGAATAATGTTAAATAAAAGTTAACGCAACATTAAAAGCATGATCATTTGTTAGACAATAAAAGCCAGGACATTGCTTCTCGTCCTGGCCTATCTAATGTTTATTAGTTTGTTGTCTGAGCAATTACCTGTAGAACATCTTGCCCATATTTATCTGCTTTTGCTTGACCAATACCTGAAGTATTAAGTAGCTCAGATAGTGTTTTCGGCTGCTGGCGTGCTAATTCAACTAATGTCCGATCATTAAAAATGATAAACGATGGTATCGCTGTTTTCTTTGACAATTCTAAGCGCCACTTTCGTAATGCAGTGAATACAGCTCGTTCAGCTTCATTTAAATCATCTTGCGTCAATGGCGATCCTGTTGTAACCCGCTCATCAATCGTTTGTTTTGACTGTCGTCGCATAACCTGGTGTTCTCCACGCAAAACCTGCAAACCCGTTTTCGAAACCATTAAACCACTATATTCGCCAGTTACTTGTAAATAACCCGATGCCAACAAAAAATCAATTAATGATGTAATCCTAACTCGTGGCACACCATGCATTAAACCAAATGTTGGTAATTGATCAAAATGAGCCCATTTAAATTTTTCCGGTACATGTCCTCGCAAGGTATCAGCTGTCACCATCTTGCCAAAGGCATCTTTATTTTGATGAGCATTTCGCATACGGACAACATGACTCAATACCTTTTGTGCATCAGTCGTCACATCAACTGCCTGTCGTGTATCCAAACAATTAGTACAATGTCCACAAGGTAAAGTTTCTTCACCGAAGTAACGGGTAATATACTGTTGCAAACAAATTGTGGTTGCCCCATAGTTCGCCATTTCTTGCAATTTATTTTTTTGCAAACGCTGATATTCTGGCGTTTGGTTATCACTATTTTCAATAAAAAAGCGTTGTGTTTGCAAATCGGCCGCCGCGTAAAGCAAAATTGCTTCTGCTGGTAAATGATCCCGACCGGCACGCCCAATCTCTTGATAATAAGCCTCAACCGATCCAGGCATGCTGTAATGAATCACAAAACGTACATTGGATTTGTTGATTCCCATCCCAAAAGCATTCGTCGCAACAACCACATTCGCTCGATCAAACAAGAAATCATCTTGTGCTTGATTACGTTCATCATCTGTCATACCTGCATGATATCCCACAACTGATAAATGTTGACTAGCCAAAAATGTTGTTAAACTAGTCACCAACTTTCGTGTTGGTACATAAATAATACCAGCCTCGTCAGCATGTTTTTGCAAATAACGTTTTACATAATCATCTTTGTCCTTCTTTTTTAACCCAGTTTCAATCCGAATTGTTAGATTATCTCGAACCACACTTGTACGAACAGTATGATCTATTGCCAAACGTTCTTCCAAATCATTTTGGACACGTTTCGTTGCCGTAGCGGTTAATGCCATAATTCGTGGTGCCGAGTTAAGATTGTTGATTAAATGAACAGCTTCTAAATAACTTGGTCGAAAATCATGCCCCCATTGTGACAACACATGCACTTCATCGATGACCACTAATGAAATTTGCAATCGATTTAATAAGGCATAGGTGCCCTCACTTTTTAACCGTTCAGGCGCTAAATAAAGCAACTTTGCTTGCCCGTTCAATAAATGATTCATAGCGTGACGATAAGCTTCTTCATCTTGTGTCGAATTCAAAGTAACCGCATCAATGCCGTTGGCAATTAACTCATCAACCTGGTTTTTCATTAATGAAATCAACGGCGAGATAACTATAGTAATACCTGGTAACATTAAGGCAGGAACTTGGTAAGTAATTGATTTGCCACCACCCGTTGGCATGATGCCTAGCGTTCGTTCACCAGCCAGAACTGCATCAATAATTTCAGCCTGTCCTTCACGAAAATCATCATAACCAAATGATTGTTGTAATATCTCTCGTGCTGACTGCATGTTCTCGCTCCTTTGTTGATTAATTAAATGACAAATAGAAAAGTCACATGTTAAAGTTTGACGACATAACATGTGACTTTATCTGTGCTCCGAAAGATTAAATTTTAATACTTAACCTGTCGTCCTTCTTTTTAATTATCTGCACTATTTCCTACGGCAGTATTACCAGCTTCTAGGTCGCTAGATTTACCTAAGTGTTCGTCATAAGTTGCAGAGTAATAAACTTTACCCGTCTTCAAATTAGCAACAAAGTATAGATAATTCTTATCTCGGTCCTTTGGATTCAACACCGCTTCGATAGATTCAGCTGATGGATTATTAAATGGTCCTGGACCATAACCCGAATACTTATAAAGATTATATGGATTTGTACTTTGTACGTCTTTATTAGACAAATTAGTCTTATTAGTTTTAAGTGCATATTTTGTTGCAATATCCGATTGTAGGGGCATATTCTTGTCAATTCGGTTCAAGAATACACCCGCAATGGTACGTCGACTATCTTGGTCAATTCCTTCACGTTCAACCAGCGAAGCAAGTGCCAATGTTTCATGTACGGTCAAGCCAGCATTCTTGATTGCGTCAAACTTACCCTTTAATTGTGTGTATGATTGGGCAACCATTTGATTGACTAATTCACGAGCATTATTAGAATCTTTCCAGTTATAAGTTGCTGGATATAAGTATCCTTCTAAGCGATAGCGAATATCCTTTACTTGTTTACTAGATGCCTCAGAATCAAGCAATCCTGGGTATGCAGACTTCAAACGATTAAAGAATGCTTTATCGTTAACTGCCTTTAAAAATTCTGCCTTAGTAAACTTTGTCTTTTCGCCCACCTCAGTCGCAATATCATCAATTGTCTCACCTTCACGAACCGTAACCGTATCTTGATTATTTAATGGTGCAGAGGCGCCACCTTGACGTAAAGTTTTAACAATAGCACTAACGGAATCTGAAGGTGCAAATAGGTAATAACCTGACTTCAAATTAGAAATATTATGTGCTGAGAGATAGTGCATAAATGCCTTTTTTGAGCGGATCAAACCAGCTTTGTCCAACTTATTAGCAATCTCTTCTGAGTTTTCCCCGTCTTTAATTTTAACCTGCTTATTTTTCTTATCTTGGCTATTCAAAGCTGAATAATCGCGCTTATCTTGATAACTCATTACGAAGCTAACACCACCAGCAATAAGGGCTATCAATATCAGGAAAAGAATGATTAACCGTCCTTTTCCTTTCCGACTACGCCGCTTCCTATTACGCGTACGTTTACCGTTGTTCATAATTATTCTCCTAAAATCATCTTTAGTCCATAACGAAAACAGTCGCTATTACCCAAGTATATCAGTAATAGCGGCTATTTATATTTTTTTTAATTAATCTTTAACGAATTTCGGCACCAAATTGTTCAGCTAAAGCACTGGCAATGCGATCAACTGTTTGATTGGTTTCATCATCAAGCATCGTTTGTTCTGCATTAATGAATGTTAGGCCAAAGGCGATTGACTTCATGTCACTTGGGACGTTTTCACCAGTATAGACATCAAAGGTAACAATATCGTGCAGATGCTTACCACCAGCTTGCTGGATAGCCTCCTCAATGCGTGATGCAGGCACATCGCGATTGACCAATATCGCTAAATCACGTGACACAGCTGGATAACGTGAAATGACTTCATAGCGTCCTTGATTCTTTGGCAAGGCAATAATAGCATCCAAGTCTAATTCAAAGGCAAATGTTTCATTGATACGGTATACCTTCGCCGTTGTTGGGTGAATTTGGCCAACAAAGCCGATCAAAGTATTACCAACATAGATATCAGCCGTACGACCTGGGTGCATATCTTCACGGACAGTATTTGCCACAAAGTGAATAGGCTCAACAAAATCATAGTTCTTCAACAATCGTTCAACAATTCCCTTAAGCATATAAAAATCAGCAGCTTGTGCTTTTTGTGCCCAAGTACGCTCAGTAACATTACCAGAAAGAACACCAGCAATGTGCTCAATTTCTGCTGGTTGCTTTGTCAAGTCCCCATCAGAAACAAAGACACGTCCTTGTTCATATAAAGCAACATCCGTTTGCTTACGAGCCACATTATAGGCAACATCGTCTAAAAGACCCGTTAGTAAACTACTTCGTGTTTGTTGACGATCTTGTGACATTGGGTAATCCAATTGAATTGGTTCACCATCATGTAACTTAAAGCGGTTGGCCTTTTCTGGCGTTGTCAAAACATACGAAATTGCTTGATTTAATCCCAAGCCTTCTAGTGCATGACGACTAGCACGAATTAATTGTTGTTTTGGTGTCAACTTACCCGGTGTGGTTTCACCAGTAGGTAAAGTTGCTGGCAAATTATCAAAACCATACAAGCGAGCAATTTCTTCAATCAAATCTGCTTCAATGGTAATATCCCATCGACGGGCTGGAATTGTAACTGAAAAGACGCCGTTATTTTCTTCGTAATCAAAGAACAGACGATCAAAAATAGCTGAAATTTCAGCCGTCGTAATGTTCGTACCAAGCACATGGTTCACACGATCAACACTCACATCAACAACTGGTGCTTCATAGGCGTAATCTTGTGCGACCACACGTCCGGCAGTGACCTGTCCACCAGCCAATTCAGCAACTAAGGCTGCCGCATGATCTAGCGCTGTAAAGGTATCTTCAACATTGACACCACGTTCAAAACGCATTGAAGCCTCTGAATGCAGATTTTGATCACGCGCAGTATGACGAATTGATTTTGGTTCAAAAATAGCCCCTTCAAGGACAATGTCCGTTGTTTCACGGGTCACTTCTGTTGTTTCACCACCCATAACACCAGCAAACATCAAGGCTTCATCACCAGAGGCAATCACAATGTCTTCAGCAGCTGCTTCACGAGTTACGCCATCTAATGTCCTAATCATTTCCTTATCATGTGCCCGACGAACATGGACTTCTGGTTCAGGTAAGGCATTCAAATCAAAGGCATGCATTGGTTGACCGTACATTAATAACATATAGTTGGTGATATCAACAATATTTGAAATTGGTCGAATACCCATTGTCCACAAACGGCGTTGTAACCATAGTGGTGAATCCTTAACAGTGACATTCTTAACCACACGAACAGCATACTTGGTTGCCAATTCGGCAGGAGCCGTTGCTGAAATCAAGTCGCTTGTTTGCTCGGCTGTCTCAGTTAATTCAAAATTAGGTAAAGTTGGTTCTTCTGAAAGAATGGCAGCAACTTCCCATGCTGTACCATTCATTGAAAATAAGTCTGCTCGATTAGGTGTGATCCCTGTCTCAAGGACATCATCATCTAATCCAAGCACAGTCAAAGCATCTTCACCTGGTTTCAAATCGGCAGCATCAACATCATTGAATACCCAAATTCCCTCTTCAAAATCTTTTGGTGCAACTTTATCTTCAAAGCCAAGCTCTTGTAATGCAGCTAACATACCATTTGATACTTCACCACGTAGTTTACCTTTACGAATTTTTTTATTATCGCCAATGACCGATCCATGCTTGGCCAAGATAACAGTTTGGCCCTCAGCAACATTTGGTGCACCAGTGACAACTTGAATTGGTTCATCTTCACCAGCATCTAGTTGTGTAATTACCATATGGTCTGAATCTGGGTGTGGCACAACTGATAAGACCTTAGCAATAACAACCTTTTTCATATTCCCCTTTGGTTGATACTGTCCCTCGATTTCAACCGCTGTACGAGAAATTTTTTCTGCTAATTGTGATGCAGGTAATGCAATTGGTAAATAATCACGTAACCAATTTACTGAAACTTTCATTTTGTCTTATCCTTTCTGATCAAATTGCGTTAAGAAACGCACATCATTCAAGTAGAAGTTACGAATATCTTCTACCCCATACTTAAGCATTGCGAAACGATCAGGGCCAAGACCAAAGGCAAAACCGCCATAAACGTCTGGATCAATACCAGACTTACGCAAAACATTTGGATGTACCATTCCTGCACCAAGGACCTCAATCCACTCAATATCCTCTGGATTCATATCTGGTGTCACTGCATGCCATGAAATATCAACCTCAACGGATGGTTCAGTGAATGGAAAGTATGATGGACGCAAACGAATATCATGGGCTTCACCAAATAAATTATGGGCAACTGCTAATAAGGTACCTTTTAAATCACCCATGGTAATATGTTTGTCAATCACAAGACCTTCCATTTGATGGAACTGATGTGAATGTGTCGCATCATCAGTATCACGACGGTACACACGACCAGGAGAGACCATCTTCAAAGGTCCTTTGCTAAAGTCATGCGCTTCCATCGTACGTGCTTGAACTGGAGAAGTTTGCGTGCGCATTAAAATTTCAGGTGTGATGTAGAACGTATCCTGCATATCCCGGGCTGGGTGATCTTTAGGTAAATTCATGCGTTCAAAGTTATATTGATCTTCTTCAACCTCTGGTCCTTCAATTACTTGATAACCCATGCCGATAAATTGATCTTCCAGATTTTCAATAATTTGTTGTAGCACATGTGGCTGACCTTGTTGGACAGTACGTCCTGGTAAGGTGACATCAATTGCTTCAGCTGCTAACTGCGCATCCAAAGCAATTGCTTCTAAGCGTGTTTGCCGCTCAGCAATCGCTGCCGTCAATACATCACGTACCTCATTGGCCAATGCACCAACTACTGGACGTTCCTCTGGTGTCAAATTTTTCATACCGCGTAGCACTTCAGTTAGCGGACCTTTTTTCCCTAACCAATGTACTCGTACTTGATTCAATGCTTTAACATCGGCTGCATCATTAATTTGTGTTAATGCTTCATCGCGCAATGTCGTGAGCTCATCTTGTAAACTCATTTCTCTTCTCCCTTAATATTCATAAACTTTTGCAAATAAAAATCCCTTCGATAAATAACTTATCGAAGGGACGCTAATTAACGTGGTACCACCCAAAAAATTCAGTAATCTTACAAAGATTACCCTCAGTTATCTGTTAACGGTGATAGACCGCATCAACTTTTCACTGATGAACTCCTGACTGAAATTCAGTGCTTTCAAAGACAGGCTCTCACCACTTCCTGCTCGCTAATCTTTAAAAAGGTACCTACTAGGTCATTCATTGTTTCTTGCTCTATTGTACAAACTTTATTTTAACTTTTCAAGTTTCTATTTTGCAGGGCGCTGCCACTTATCTGACCACTCATGAATTGCCGTCATCATATCACGCATTGATTCACCACGTGCTGTTAATGCATATTCAATCAAAGCCGAATCATCATAAGTACGTCGCTCAACAATATCTGCAGCTTCTAACTCCTTCAAACGTTCAACTAACACGCGGTCTGAACATTTTGATACTGATTGTGCTAGGTCTTTAAAACGGCGTGGTCCATTGACAAGCAATGTTTCAATAATCATACCATTCCATTTGCGACCAAGAATCTCAAAGGTTGCGACAAACTTATCACATAATTTATTTTCACATAATTCTGCAGCATCGGTCGCCTTATCGGTTACAACTACCATATTTTTTCTCCTTAACTAGCTTTATTTCTCTTCTCGTATATTCATTCTATGCTTTACTTACAAAAAATGCACGGAATAACTTCTAATTCCCACATGACCCATTATATCGTCATTTATTGCGCACGAAAAGAGGCGATTTGACAGAAGGTGTATACTTATTTAGGAAATTTTTTTGAAAGATAGGTACAGTATTACGTCAAATAGTGACTCCTCTAGCATTTTTAATGCAACTTTTATTCAATTGTTTATTATTCAAATTCTTAGTATGATGACTTTTTACAGTCTATTTGTCATCATTGGTCCATATGCGGTTCATACCTACCATGTTAGTACAACCATTGCTGGCTTAATAACTGGTATGACCATTATTGGTACAATGGTGGCCCGCTTTAGTGCCGGTATCATGACTGCAAAATTTAGTGCTAAAAAATTAACGATTCTAAGCATGATTATTCTCGTACCAATCCTACTTGCTTATCAATACGAAGGTGGGATTATCTACCTGTTGATCATTCGTTTTATTCAAGGATTAGCAGTGGGCTTAACGGGTACAGTTACTAACACAGCAGTCATTAATGTGATTCCTCTTGCACGACGAGCAGAAGGCATCGCATACTTCTCATTAGCCACTATCTTAGGAACCGCTTTTGGTCCTTTCTTAGCACTATTGATTGAACAGCATTATTCATATACCATCTTATTTTGGTTAGAATTTATTACCGGTGTGGTTGCTTTGATTGCTTCATTTCTAATTGACGCAAAAAAAGTCACTATTAAAGCAACGTCAACAAATAAAAAATTTAATTTAAAAACATTGATTGAGCCAAAAGTTCTGGGTATCTCTTTGACCCTTGGCTTTGTTACATTTGGTTATGCTGCTCTACAATCCGAACTAGATTTTTATGCCAGTGATTTAAACTTAGTAACTTTTGCATCTTATTTTTTCTTGGTATATGCCCTGGCCATACTAGTTTCTCGGCCGCTAGTTGGTCGATTAATGGATAATAAAAATGAAAATTATGTTGTTTACCCAGCATTAATTATCTTGGCGATTGGTTTATTTATTCTTGGTAAAATGTCAAACGGCTGGATGATGTTACTTGCTGCCATTTTGATTGGTTTTGGATTTGGTAATTTTCAGTCTGCCGTACAATCAACAACGACACAAATGGTGCCTGCTGATCGTTTAACACAGACAACCGCCACTTATTTTATTTGTTATGAATTCTCATTAGGATTTGGCCCCTCTATCATTGGTTTTATCCAGCCAATGCTTGGTTACCAAAACTTATTTATCGTGATGGCAGTAATTGCACTAATTGGTATTATCCTTTACTACTTTATTCACGGTCGCAAAGTCAGCACTCACTAATTAAAACAATAAAAAATTAAAAGGCTAGCTTTATTCTGATGATTAATACATCAAAATAAGGCTAGCCTTTTCTATTTTCTGTCACTTTTATCGTTAGTTCGTATGGAATAAACGTTTCATACGAGCTGATGCTGGTGAGAAAAATTCAGCAACTGCCAAATAATCATCAACCAAATCAACTAATAAACTTTCACGATAATGTGGTAATTCACTCGTGGCACCCCACATATGTTTTAAAATAATATCCTTTTCCATTGGAGAAAGATTAGTTATTTTTTCAGCATTACGCAGAGCAACTCGCGGATGAATAAACGCATGTGAGCCTAGTTCAAACTTTGTTTCACGCCAATCGTAGAAAAACAAATCATGTAACACTCCTGCGCGTGCGACTGCTGTAGCATTTAAACCAAAGCGTAAAGCTAAGCGATAACTAACGTAAGAGACTGTAATACAGTGTGTTAATCGATCAGAATGATGATGTTGTGTATAATTTGCCATTTCCTGTACTTGCGGATGTGACAACAAATCTTTCACAATATCACTATATACTTTATCTTTTTGCCAATCTAGCATTGCTCTTCCCCCTCGCACAAACCTAGATTACTTTATAAATCTTTAACGAGCCTTTAATGCAAACATTGCGATACCAGCTGCAACTGCAACATTTAACGACTCAGCCTGACCAGAGATTGGAATATATAGATTCTGAGTTGTCATCTTTGCCAATTCTGGTTGCATGCCTTGCCCTTCATTCCCCATAATTAAAGCAAATTGTGTCTGCGCTGGCACAGTAAAGACATCTGCAGCTTCTGGATCTAATTGCGTGCCATAGACGTTCATACCATTTTGTGTAAATGATGCTGTCCAGTCTGCTAAATTACCAGTTGTCGTTGTTAGATGGAATTGTGAACCTTGCATCGCACGCAATGCTTTTGGTGAATATGGATCAACTGAGCCATGACCAAATACAACACCCGTAAATCCAGCAGCATCTGCCGTTCTTACCATTGTACCGACATTACCCGGATCTTGAATCGCATCCAAAAACAGCCAAGCACCATCGTGAATAAATTGTGGTTCACGTGTGGCACTAGGTAATGACACTTCTGCAAAAATGCCTTGTGGTGTCACCAAATCCGATAGCTTTTTCGCAATGTCATCTGTAATTTCAAAAATGGGTACGCCTAGCGGTAATTCCTCCTGGTGTTCTGCTAATTGTTCTGCCGTTCCCATCACTGCGTGTAATTTACCATCATGTTGAATAGCTTCTTGCACTAAATGCCAACCATCAAGTAGATAAGTTTCACTGGCTTGACGGCCTTTTTTAGTCTGTAATTTTTGCCATGCTTTGACACGGCTATTTTTTGCTGATTTAATAGTTTCCATAAAGTTCATTATACGCTAAAAACAATTTTATTGCCTATGTTATAATTCATAAGGAGATCTAAATTAGCCATATGCTAAAGAAAGAAGGATAACATGCCAGTTTTAGATTTAAGTGACACGGCAGCTGTCAAAAAATATGAAGAATTTGTGCAACACTCACCTTATGGCCAAGTCGGACAAGATCTAGGTTGGGCAAAAATTAAAAATAATTGGGAGCCACGTTACGCTTACGTCACTGACGAAGCCGGTAATATCATTGCTGCGATTTCAATGCTATTGACCCAAACAAAATTAGGTAAAAAATTTGCCTATGCTTCAAAAGGTCCGGTCATGGATATTACTAACCTTGATTTATTAGAACAATTAATGGCCGAAGCAAAAAAAGCACTAGCTGATGATGATGCTTATGTCATCCGCATGGATCCAGAAGTTCTTTATTCTGATGAATTGAATACGCAACTTCAGGAACATGGCTTCGAAACACGCAACCGTAATGTTGCTGATGAAGGGATGCATGCAACGATTCAACCCCGTCTAAATATGGTGTTGGATCTAAAAGCAAAACCAGATGCAAAAGAGACCTTTGATTTATACCCATCAAAAACAAAGTCAAAATTAAAACGACCAATGCGTGATGGTGTAACGGTCCGCTATGGTAGCGATACCGCCGCAATGGATGCCTTTTATGAAACTTATGTCAATATGGCCAATCGTCATGGTATCACTTATCGTCCGAAGGATTACTTCGAACGTATGCGTGATGCTTTTGGTGACAATGGTATCATGCGCGTTTACATAGCAGAACGCGAGGGTGAGTTACTCTCAACTGGTATTGGTTTTAAATACGGTCGTAAAATTTGGTACATGTATGCAGGTTCAAATGATGGTCCTACTTACTATGCTCCTTATGCTGTTCAAACGGCAATGATTCAATGGGCTCTCGATGAAGGTGTCGACCTGTATGATATGGGTGGAATTGAATCACAATCAACTGACGATGGACTCTATGTCTTTAAGCACACTTTTATTAAGGCTGATCCGCTAGAATACATCGGTGAAATTGATTTAGTATTAGACGATGCTGCCTATACTGAATTAGTTCGTAAATAGATACTAAAATGAATGCAACAAAAAACTGAATCCATCAACCTGTCCATCTCAATTTGGTAGGTTGGTGGATTCAGTTTTTTTTGCAATAACATTCAACACAATTTTTATTCAGGGTTTTGTTCTGATAAACGCCAACGTAGGTAAGCATTAATAAATGGATCTAAATCACCATCCATCACTGCCTGCGGATTGCCCGACTCGAAACCATCACGATGGTCTTTTACCATACGATAAGGTTGGAAAACATACGACCTAATTTGCGAGCCCCACCCATTTTCTAAATGGTCACCAGCAATCGCTGCACGTTCCTTTTCTTTTTTATCCATCTCTAATTGGTACAGCTTTGCACGTAGCATGGCATAAGCTGTATCTTTATTTTGAAATTGTGAACGCTGTTGTTGTGAAGCAACCACAATACCAGTTGGTATATGCGTCAAGCGGACCGCAGATGATGTTTTATTGATATGCTGACCACCTGCTCCTGATGCACGATAAACATCCATCTTAACATCAGCCGGATTAATATCTACCTCTACCGAATCATCTAGTTCAGGCATCACATCAATTGACACGAATGATGTATGCCGACGACCAGCAGAATCAAATGGTGAAATACGCACAAACCGATGTACACCACGCTCTGAGCGTAGATATCCATAGGCATTATGTCCCGTAATCATTAGTGTCACTGAATCAACACCAGCAACATCCCCAGGATGATAGTCCATAATATCTACTTTAAATCCGTGTTGCTCTGCCCAACGTGTGTACATACGCTGCAGGTTGGCACCCCAGTCAGCAGATTCAGTACCACCTGAACCAGGATGAATCTCTAAAATAGCATTATTTTTATCATATGGCTCATTTAGTAACTGTGCTAAGCGATAAGCAGATAAATCTTCACTTAGTTTATCCAGATCATCAGCCATCTCGGTTGCCATATCTTCATCATAAAGTTCACTTAACAGATCAATGGCGGCCTCTACATTTTCAACGCCGTTTGCCAATTTTAAATAATCATCACGGCGCCCCTTTAAGACATTATTTTCATCAATAATTTTTTGTGCCGCAACATTGTCTTGCCAAAAATCAGGTTCAACCATTTTTGCTTCATTTGCTGCGATCTCATCATTCAATGCGTCTAAATCCAACGAATCACCGAATTTTTCGATTTCTGCGGACATGTCAGCTAATTTGCGACGTGCTTCAGATATTTCCATTATTTCCTCCCTATAAGCATTACAAATAAACGCCAGACAAATGATGTCTCTACCAAAAGGCCTCTTTTGTGACACATAAAAGCCCGCAATCTAACATTAACTACCGCCAGATTCCGGGCTTGCCCGACTAAGAAATTATTCATTATTCTTAATCGCATCACTTTGTTTCAATAGATGTTTATTTACCGAACATTTTGACGGATTTCTGACTTCATAAATAGTCGCGTGACATCATATTCAACACCCGCAATCATTTCATCAAACATACGGAAACCTTCATTCTGATACTCAATCAATGGATTCAATTGACCGTAACCACGCAGTTGAATTGCATCACGAAGTTGGTTCATCGCTTCCATATGGTCAGTCCATTGGGCATCGACCACACGTAGAATAACTACTCGAGTAAATTGTAAGAGACGTTCTTCATCGTCACCAAGTGCATGGCGCTTTTCATCATACATATCCTTAGCACGACGATAAATTTCATCCTCAATTTCTTGGGCTGACTTACCTTGTAAATCTGCAACCTTAATTGAATTAACCGGTACGATGGTTGCTTGCGCAAATTCAACAATTGCATCAAGATGCCATTCTTTTGGTTTACCGATTGTTTGATTCTTGACCACTCGATGTATTGTACGTTCAACCATTGGTAGCAATACGTCTCTTAAGGACTTTTCCTCATCAATGACTTGATTTCGGTTTGCATAGAAGGCGTTACGCTGTTGTGACATGACGTCGTCGTACTGCAACACATGCTTACGAGAATCATAGTTATTTCCCTCAACACGCTTTTGAGCAGACTCAACTGAACGCGTAATCAAACCATTACGGATAACAGCATCTTCATCACCCATATTCATACTTTCCATCAAATTCTTAATACGTTCACCACCGAAGCGAATCATCAAATCATCTTCTAGTGACAAGAAGAACTGTGAGTATCCTTTATCTCCCTGACGTCCAGAACGACCACGGAGTTGGTTATCAATTCGACGAGATTCATGTCGCTCAGTACCAATAACCGCTAAACCACCCATCTCAGCCACACCAGGGCCTAATTTAATATCGGTACCACGACCGGCCATGTTAGTAGCAATCGTAACCGCACCACGTTGACCAGCATTAGCAATGATTTCAGCTTCACGGGCGTGATTCTTCGCATTCAACACATTGTGTGGAATACCTGCTTTATCCAATAATTGTGAGAGCAACTCTGAAGTTTCCACGGCAACTGTACCAATTAGAATTGGTTGTCCTTTTTCATGCAAGTCCATAACAAGCTGTAATACTGCGTTAAACTTTGACTTTAAATTAGGATACAACAAATCAGGTTCATCCACTCGTTGGATTGGCTTATTTGTTGGAATCGTCGTAATTTCCATATTATAAATTTCACGGAATTCATCCGCTTCAGTCTTAGCCGTACCAGTCATACCTGATAATTTGTTGTATTGACGGAACAAATTCTGGTAGGTGATTGACGCCATGGCACGATTATCTTCTTGAATTTGTACTTGCTCCTTTGCTTCCAAAGCTTGATGCAAGCCATCAGAGAAACGTCGACCTTCTTGAATACGACCTGAAAAGGCATCAACTAATACAACCTCACCATCACGAACAACATAATCTTTGTTATTAAACATGGTGTAATTTGCACGCAATGCTTGATCAATATGGTGAGTCAATGCGACATTCCCGGTACCATAAAGATTCTCTAGATTAAAGTATTTCTCACCCTTGGCAATTCCTTCATCGTTCAACAGAACTGATTTTGATTCATGATCAACCTTGAAATCTTCATCTTCAGTTAATGACTTTGCAAAACGATCTGCGCGAATATATAGTTGCGTACTTGTTTGTGCTGGTGCACCAGAAATAATCAAAGGTGTACGAGCCTCATCAATCAAAATAGAATCAGTCTCGTCAACTAGCGCAAAATTTAAGCCGCGCTGAACACGATCTTCTTTACGTGCCACCATGTTGTCACGTAGGTAATCGAATCCAATTTCTGAATTTGTTGTATAGGTAATATCGCAAAGATATGCTGCGCGTTTTTCATCTGGTGATAACTCAGTCAAGTTGATACCAACTGTTAGTCCTAACCACTTGTAAAGTTGACCCATTTCTTCACCATCTCGTTGGGTCAAGTATTCATTGACTGTAACAACATGGACACCTTTTTGAGGTAAGGCATTTAAATAAACTGCCATTGTTGCCGTAAGTGTTTTTCCTTCACCAGTCTTCATTTCTGCAATATTACCACCATGCAAAACCGCTGATCCCATAATTTGTACCCGGAATGGATACAATCCTAACACACGTTTTGCACCTTCACGAACAACCGCAAAGGCTTCTGGTAAAATATCGTCTAATGTTTGACCATTTTTCAATAAGTCTCGAAAATATGGTGTTTTTGCTTGTAGTTCTTCATCAGATAAGGCTGCCATTTCGTCGGCATGGGCTTCCACTTTATCAGCCAAGTGACCCAAGCGGCGTAATTTTCCTTTATCACTTTCAATAATTGTACGTAATGGATTAGCCATCTTTATCTTCCCTCTCATCGGTCATTATTAGCTATTTTTCGCTAATTATACTAAGTAACATTCTAACATACTGATGACCATAGTGACATGACTTTTAGTATAAAAGTGCCTGAAACGTTATTAACCATATATAAACTGAAAAAGACCATCAGCCTACCGCTTTAAAGCCAGTAGACTGATGATCTTGAACAAATCTTTATTACACTTTCATCTAAACAAACATTTATTATAAGAACTCGCGGATATTTGCTAAGGTCTGCTCACGACCTAGTAATTCAAGCAATTCTCCTAGATTAGGACCTTGCTCTTCACGAGTTGTTGCAATACGTAATGGATTCCAAAGTGCGCGACCCTTAACATCCATTTCATTTTGAATCTCACGAATTGCATGTAATACTGCAGTCGCTGTAAAGATTGGCATTTTTTCAATCTTATCGATGAATAGCGTCAACATATCCTTTACATTATCCCCATTCATCCACTCTTTAGCAGAATCAGGAATATCAGCAGCTGCTGGCATTTCAAAGAATACTGGCTTAATAAGCGGTACAATTTGTGCAGTGTATGAAACACCGTCCATATAGACATTCATCACTGAACGCAACCATTGCATCTTTTCAGCTGTCAACTCAGCAGGATCAACAACCTTTGAATAAACCAATTGTTCAATCAACTTATCAAAAACCATATTTTGGTCAGCGGTCTTGATCCATTGGTTATTAACCCATTCCAGTTTCTTATTATCAAATTTAGCAGGTGACTTTGATAAACGATTTTCATCAAAAATCTTAACCAATTGTTTCTTGTTGAAGATTTCCTTTTCACCAACTGGTGACCATCCAAGCAATACGATGAAGTTCAACAAGGCCTCAGGTAGGTAGCCCAAAGAACGGTATTGTTCGATGAATTGCAAAACTGTTTCGTCACGCTTTGACAACTTTTTACCAGTATCACCGTTAATAATCAATGTCATATGCCCAAAGATTGGTGCTTCCCAACCAAAGGCCTCATAAATCATTAATTGCTTAGGAGTATTCGATACGTGATCATCCCCACGCAATACATGAGAAATCTCCATCATGTGGTCATCAACAACAACCGCAAAATTGTATGTTGGCATACCATCAGCTTTTTGAATGACCCAATCACCACCCACAGTTGATGAATTAATTGAGATTTTACCCTTAACAATATCATCCCAAGCATAATCTTTATCCTCAGGGACACGGAAACGAACAACATAAGGCAAGCCTTTTGCTTCAGCATCAGCTTGGAATGCAGCTATTTCTTCATCAGACATATCTGCATATTCATAAACATAGTGTGGTGCTTCCTTTGCAGCAACTTGTGCCTCACGTTCAGCAGCCAATTCTTCTGAGGTTTTAAATGAACGATATGCTAGCCCACGATCCAACAAGTCTTGAATAAGTGGCTTGTAAATTGACAAACGTTCAGATTGACGATAAGGACCATACTTTCCTGGATTAGCTGGAGATTCATCCCAGTCTAAACCAAGCCAAGCTAAATTATCTAACTGTGACTTTTCACCATCAGCAATATTACGCGTCTGGTCTGTATCCTCAATACGGATGATAAATTCCCCCTTATGGTGACGGGCAAATAACCAGTTAAATAATGCAGTACGGGCATTTCCAATATGCAAATGTCCAGTTGGTGATGGTGCGTAACGCACTCGAATTTTCTTTTCGGTAGTCTCAGCCATGCTAATCGACACTCCTCTTTATCTTATATTTCTAAATATATACCGATTACTAATATACCGCGCTTTCCCGCACGATTCAATGTGTTCTATTGATTAAATGTTTAATTTTTTTAAATTAACTGTTATTTTTCAATAACCGTACCAAAAATCATACGACCTGCATCTGTTTGCAAGGCCGATGTCACTTCAACTATCACTGTTTTTTGTAGATATTTGCGTCCTTCTTCAGCAACAACCATTGTACCATCATCAAGGTATCCAACAGCTTGCTGGCGTTCGGTACCATTTTTTACCAACAAAACAGATAAATGATCACCCACGGCCACACGTGGACGTAGTGCACCAGCTAATTCGTTAATATTCAAAACTTGCACATTTTGAAACTTGGTAACTTTGTTCAAATTATAATCATTAGTAACTAAAACACCATTGATATCTTCTGCTAAACGAATTAATTTCTCGTCAACTTCAGAAATATCTTCATAGTCACCTTCCCACATTTCAAGTGGCACATTATTGTTTTCACGTAACTCATTTAGAACATCAAGTCCTCTACGACCACGCACCCGCTTTAATGATTCACCTGCATCAGCAATATACTGTAGCTCATAAAGTACAAAGTTTGGTACTAATAGCGTTCCCTCAATAAAACCAGTTTTAACAAGATCAAGAATGCGACCATCTATCAAAATATTAGTATCCAAAATTTTGTAATGATGGTAATTTGTCTCAACCTCCGTCAAAACATCGCCGCGACTGATTTCATCTTGTGGACGTACCTTTTTTGTTCGTCCCGTTAGCGTTGGCAACAATTTTCGCCATTCATCAATTCTTGTCGTACCTAATCGGAACCCTAAATACCCCAGTAATGCCATAACGATAACTGGTACCACGCCACTTAAGAAAAAGTTGTTCATATGCTGTAAAGGCACAGTGATTACAACCGCAATAACCAATCCAATTAAAGTTGTTAATGAACCAATTAGTAATAATAGTGGCGATTGCTTGTTCAAATAATTTTCAATACGATGAATCATCTGATCAACTGGTCGCCATAGTGGCAAACTTAATAAATAAAAAATAATAGCACCTAGAATAAAATTGACAATAACGTTATTAATCCATACATGGTCCGCTAAATTAAAAATACGCCATACTATTGGAAGTAATGTGATAGCAATTGCCCCACCAGCAAGTAAAAAAATTCCCTGAATAATTCGTTTCCGTAACATATCATACTCCTTTCTGCATTATCCCAATGCGTTTTGTAATGCCTCTGACAAAGTCTTAGTTGGCATAATTTGAATGCCATCAATTCCTGCTAATTGTTCTGACACATGTTGTGGAACAAAAACTCGTTTAAATCCCAGCTTTTTTGCCTCTTTTACACGTTCAACAACATTAGGTACGCGTCTAACTTCACCAGTTAGTCCAATCTCACCAATAAACGCATCTGTTGATCGTGTCTCAACATCATTGTAGCTTGAAGCAATCGCAATTGCGACAGCTAAGTCAATTGCTGGTTCATCAAGTTTAACACCACCGGCAGCTCGTACATAGGCATCTTGATTCTGTAGCAACAAGTTAGCTCGCTTTTCTAAGACTGCCATTAACAATGATACACGATTTCGGTCAATTCCTGAAGCTGTCCGTTGTGCATTGCCGAATACGGTTGGCGTCACCAATGCTTGAACCTCAACTAAAATTGGTCGTGTGCCTTCCATGGCCACAACGACTGCTGAGCCACTCGCATCTGCCAGGCGTTCTTCTAGAAAGAGATCTGATGGGTTCGATACTTCAACTAAACCGCCATGTTGCATATCAAAGACACCTAACTCATTGGTTGATCCAAATCGATTTTTAACGGCACGTAGTAATCTAAAACTTCGCTGATTGTCACCCTCAAAATATAGAACAGTATCGACCATATGCTCTAAAATTTTTGGCCCGGCAATCGCACCTTCTTTGGTAACATGACCAACAATAAAAATTGTAATATTATTGGTCTTTGCAATTTGCAATAACTCTGCAGTCGTCTCACGAATTTGGGCAACTGAGCCAACTGATGAACTGATATCTGGCTCTTGCATTGTTTGTATCGAATCAATGACAACAAATTCTGGCTTGGCTTCATCAATTGCCTGTCTGATTTGCTTCATGTCTGTCTCTGGGAACAGTAAAAAGTCTGAATCGCCACGAACACCTAATCGTTCTGCACGTAATTTAATTTGTGACGCACTCTCTTCACCTGCAATATATAGGACTTTATTTCCCATATTAGCTAGCTGACCAGAAATCTGTAGTAACAATGTTGATTTTCCAATTCCAGGATCACCACCAATCAGTACCATGGAACCGGGGACAATGCCACCACCAAGCACGCGGTTAAATTCCTCATTATCTGTCTTAAAACGTGGTGTTTCTTCAATGTTGATTTCATTCAATCGTTCAACCTTAGCTACTTGGCCAGCTAGATTGATTCGTGACTTACGATCCACCTTTTCCGGTTGCATAACCTCTTCGACAAACGTTCCCCATGCACCACAATTAGCACATCGTCCCATGTATCGCTGTGAGACAAAACCACAATTTGAACAAACGAATTGGGTTTTTGTTTTTGCCATAATTCACCCCTTAGTTAATACCAGAGCTACCAAAGCCACCCTGGCGTGTTTTTTTAATCTGTTTTTGGTCATCGTCTGTAACCAGAAATGGCATAAAAATACCTTGACCAATCCGTTCACCCTTTTTAATTGTCACGTCATGTAGGCCAAAATTAATCATTTGAATAAAAATTTCACCTTCATTTTTAGGATTATCAACATAATCAGCATCAATGATGCCAACCCCATTTGGTAAAATTAATCCTCGCTTCAACGGATTTGATGAACGATTAGCAATCATCAAATACTCATCATCACCCATATAGGCTTTAATACCAGTTGGTACTAGTAATGGCTTGATAATTTTTGATGCTTGTTCGTCACTTTCAGACGTGACGACATCATTATGTCTTATCTGCCATAAAACTTTCAAAAATGGCATCCGCCAAATAGATGGTAATATAAAGTCCTCTGCTGCTTGAAAATCATATCCTGCAGCATGTTCTGTACTTCGACTTGGCAAACTCAAATTAGCGTTTGCATACTTATTAACGACAGCAAATTCTCGTTTCATCACAATTCCTCTCAAATAAATACTTAAGACTAAGTATAACTTAATTTCAAGGAAATTAAAAAGCACCCGTCGAAATAACGCGTGCTTTCAAAACAAACTTAATCTTTATAAGCTATTTTTTGATATTCTGGATTTCTAAAAAAGGCTTGTCGCGCGTAAGTACATACTGGTTTTAATTGTACATTAGCCTTTGTTGCACGATCAACGACTTCTGCCAACATTTGACCTGCAATGCCTTGTCCCCGAAGTTCTGGATCAACATACGTATGATCTATTGACCAAACTGCACCACCTAAAATTTCAGGAAATAATATTTCGGCATCAACAATGCCATCAGTTTCATGAAATAAGCGACCAGGTTCATAAGTAAATTCCATATTGAAACCTCCTGTCCTTATTATAACTGAAAAATGGCTGCATGACTGTTTTAACTACCTTATCGCACCAACAAAATCTGGTAACCATTTTCTTGAAATAGACTTAATCGTTACTTTTTCTGTAAATACGTCCACTGTCACATACTTACCACCGCCAATGTAAATACCGGCTGTTGTAGGCAACAGCGCACTTCCCCAGACTAATAAATCACCTGGTAAGGCCTCAGAAACCTGAAATTGTGTAACAGATTTCATTTGTTCACCAACTTCATGTGGAAACCCTACACCAACGACTTTGTTAAACATGTACTGAATTAAACCACCCGTATCGAATCCTTTATCGACACTCTGTCCATCCTTTAAATATGGTACATCAAGTACTTCTTCTAAAATCACTGTCAAACGCTCACAAATATTTTCCATAATCATTTGGAGCATTGTTCTTTGAATACGAGCTCCTGTTGTTTTACGAGCAAAATTAGAAGCAGTAATTTGTACTGGTTTATCTGCGACTGGTGGCTCAAATAAAATCTCTGCATCAGCTTGATCAAAATCATTAAAATGAACGACCCGTCCAGGTTCAATCTTAAATGGCATTTGTCTTTCACTCCTTTAATTATATAAAAAAAGACCCGCTAACGAGTCTCCTTAAATAATGGCTTTTATTGGTGAATGAATCCTGAA
>OMJG01000652.1_pt1 | contig 24440 bp, 17 predicted proteins | sample 1646431 | NCBI WGS metagenome assembly OMJG01 (sample SAMN03771674, study PRJEB25209) | food metagenome | isolation source: Cotija cheese | place: Mexico:Jalisco,Michoacan | collected 2011-12-12
CACGGTTATTTTGCGCCAAATTTTATTTAAGACAAAAAGTATGAATAATTCAGGATTTAGGTTCGCTTCAGCCAGAGATTATTAATTTTTTAAGCTTAATTTGCTACAAACTTATTTTGAGTTCTGTGCGCTAAAACTCATGCTAAATCAAATTATCTATAGAATCTCAAAATGGACATCCTTTGTTGTGCCTTTCGGAGTTTCGTTAATTCTAAAAAATCAAGATGACAAAAAATAAATAAAAAAGCTGTAAAAACAAAATTTATCACTTGGTAAAGGTCACTGGCAAAATAACAAAGTTGTTTAATCGTATGTTATCATATAGGTTAGTTACTAAAATTGTATATTCTTTAAAAAATTAAAATTGAGGTCTGCTGTTTATGTATAAAATATTCGCAGCGTTATTTGCTACTATGATAATTTCTGCGCTCTTTGTACCCATTGTACGAAAATTTGCCATTAAGGTTGGTGCAGTTGACAAGCCAAATAAACGCCGAGTAAATTCCACACCGATGCCTACTTTAGGTGGGCTTGCTATTTTTATTGCTTTTAATTTTACTAACTTCTTTTTTCTGCGCAGTCAATATCCGCCAGAACAGATGTTAGCCTTATTTTTAGCTGAATGTATCATCGTTATAACTGGTTTTATCGATGATGTTTATGAATTGAAACCAAAACAAAAGTTGTTGGGGATCATAATAGCAGCTTTAGTGGTTTACTATGTTGCAGGAATTAAAATGACATCTGTCTCGATTCCATTTATTGGCTTTTTTCATTTGAAATGGTTGAGTATGCCTATAACTTTGATTTGGATAGTTGCAATTACCAATGCGATCAATTTGCTAGATGGCTTGGATGGTTTAGCTACTGGGGTTTCGATTATTGCTGTGACGACCAGTGCCCTAACTAGTTTTTTCTTCTTGAATAATACGGGGGTATTCGTGTCAATTTTGATGTTGACCTTAGTTGCTGCCATGATCGGCTTTTTACCCTATAATTTTAATCCCGCCAGCATTTTTCTGGGAGATACCGGATCATTGTTTATTGGCTTTATGATCTCGGTTTTTGCTTTATATGGTTTAAAAAATGCCACATTTATTAGCTTGGTTATCCCAATCATTATTCTTGGAGTCCCAATTACAGATACGGTTTATGCTATTTTACGCCGCATGTTGAATAAAAAGCCTATTTTTCAAGCCGACAAGCACCATCTACATCATAGGTTAATGCAAATGGGTCTGACTCACCGCCAAACAGTTTTAGTTATCTATGGTATTGCGTTGATATTTTCGTTTATTTCACTTCTTTTTCCACTTTCAAATTTTTGGGGTTCGGTGGCTCTTATTATTGCGACTTCGGTTGGCCTCGAACTTTTTGTTGAGGCGATCGGTTTGGTCGGAAGTCAACATCGGCCTTTATTGCATTTGATCAAAAGAATAGTGCTTAGTTCTTCTGATACCAAGGAATTGTACGAAAAATCGCATAAGAAAAAATAAAATCGTTGTCTACTTGCTAAAATGCAGGTTGACAACGATTTTTAGATATTTTTATCGGTAAATATATACCATTTGCTGACAATATAGTTTAAGATCCCGACAACGGTGTTATCAAAAATCTTGACCAAAAAAGAGCTGTAATTCAAGACTTTAATTCCTAACCAAATAATAACTATATCTAGCGCTAACGCAAAAAGACGTACAACTAAAAAAGAGCCTAGTTCTCTTAGTAATTGCCCAATGCCGTGATATTGGGAATAAAAAACTAAAAATTTGTTTGAAAAATAAGTGACAAAAACAGCCAATAACCAAGCTAAAATGTTACCAGCCTGGTAGTGCCATCCTAATTTAAGCCAAAGCATAAAGGTCCCGATATTGACAATTGTGGCTATTCCGCCCCAGAAAACATAGATAATGAATGTTTTATGCTTGTGTAGGAAGTTATTGAACACTGCATGATTCCCCTCAATAATTGTAATTACATGACCTAGCATAAAGTTATGCTAAAGGACAAGTAGACTCCAAAAAATTGTTAGAATAAAAAGCTACTTAAGTAATAATAACATTTCTTCTGCTAACTTTTATTTAAAAATTGCGTAATATTAACGATTTGGTTTATTCTAATTGTTAAGCCTATGTGCTTGCTATTTTAGATGTTGGTCTAATCAGGTATAATAATAAAGAGATCAACTTGAATAATATAAGGAATGGTTAAGTTAGATAATGAATAATTATATAATTTCAATGTACGATAAAAATCAAAATGAAGCTGGACCAAAAGCTAAAGTAGATGTAGTGAATTTTTTGAAACAAGATAATTTTAAAAGCATTGTTTTCGCTTTTAATGGAGCCCGTAAAGCTGAATTGATGAGCTATAAACAAGCTTTATGGGATATTCCACATGAATTAAAGAGACATGAAATGAACAATGTGTTATTTCAATACCCGGCTTTTAATGAGCGTACAAATCAAAAAATTGTGCAAGAAGTTAAGAAAAAAAAGGGTGCTGTTCTTTTCTTTTTGTTGCACGATGTTGAGTCATTGAGAGCACACTTTAATGAACAAAATTTCATTGAGCAAGAAATTGCCTTTTTTAATCAAAGTGACGGATTGATAGTTCATAACACAAGTATGCTAGACTGGTTGCGCAAGAATGGTGTCAAAAAGCCAATGATCTCTTTGGAAATTTTTGACTATGATAACCCCCAAAGTATGAATCAACAGCAAATATTTGATAAAAGCATTTGTTTTGCGGGTAATTTTGCTAAAGCTAATTTTATGCAGAAATGGGATCTCGAAGAAAAATTGTATTTGTTTGGTTCTAATCAGAGTCAGAAATATCCCGCTAATGTTTTATACCAAGGGTCATTTTCACCTGAAGAATTACCTAGTCACTTAACTCAAAATTTTGGCTTGATTTGGGATGGTGAAAGTTTAGAAAAATGTACGGGGACTTTTGGCAATTACTTGAAATACAATGATCCGCATAAAACCTCACTTTATTTAAGTTCTGGTTTACCTGTAATTATTTGGAAGAAAGCAGCGTTATCTTCTTTTGTTAAAGATAACGGAGTGGGAATAGTTATCGATAGTTTAAAAGATTTGGACAAATGTTTAGCAGCTGTTTCTTTGGCTGAATATCAAGAGATGTGTGCTAATGTTCAAAAAATTGGGCAAAAAATCCGTACAGGATATTTCATTCGGCATGCAGTCCAAAAATTGACGGCTGAGATGTAAGGAGAAATCTATGATACCAAAAGTGATTCATTATTGCTGGTTCGGTGGTGGCGAAATTCCCCGAAAATATCAAGACTATATAGATGGATGGCAGAAGATCTGCCCCGATTATAAGATAGTTAGATGGGATGAAAATAATTATGATATCCACAAGAATTCGTACATGGAACAAGCGTATGTCAATAAAAAGTGGAGCTTTGTTTCTGACTATGCCAGATTTGATATTATTTATCAGCAGGGCGGAATTTATCTAGATACCGATGTTGAATTGAAGAAAAACCTGGATGAAGTACTGGATAGTTCAGCTTTTATGGCACTTGAAAAAAATGAGAGCGGTGTTTCAGTTGCTGCTGGGTTAGGCTTTGGTGCAGAGCCAAAAAATCCTGTCATCAAAGATCTACGTGATGCCTATGAAAATATTGACTTTATTAAAGAAAATGGGAGTTTAAATGTTGTTCCGATCCCAATCTATACAACAAACTATTTACAAAAAAGGGGCTTGATCAAGGAAGACATTTTTCAAGAAGTTGCTGGGATCAAAATTTATCCTACTGAATATTTTGCTCCACTTGACTTTCTAACTGGTCTTTCAAATGAGACTGAAAAGACGATAGGCATTCACCATTACAGTGCGTTGTGGCAAGATGAAAGAAGTCAAAAACATACAGAAATTATTCGAACCTTAAATCGTAGACTCGGTAAAGGTTTAGGAATGAAAGTAAACTGGATTCTTAGAGTATATTGGGGTCTTAGTAGAAGGATCCGAGAAAGATCAAAATAATTGGTTTTTATGAAAGAGGATTTTTATATGTCTAATGAACAACTAAAGATCAGTGTCGTAGTTCCGGTATATAACGTAGAGGACTATTTGAAAAGATGTGTTGAGAGCTTGTTAAATCAGACAATGCCCCAAACTGATTATAATGTGATCTTAGTAGACGATGGTAGTACAGATTCATCTGGGAAAATCTGTGATGAATTTCAAAAAAGTCACCCGTCAGTTATTACAGCAATGCATAAAAAAAATGGCGGACTATCTGATGCCAGAAATTACGGTATGAAGCAAGCTAAGGGAAAATATATACTTTTTATTGATTCGGATGATTATGTTGAACCTCAGATGTTTGAAAGAATGTATGCTTTAAGTCAGAATGGTAGTAAAAAAATTGTGGAATGCAATTTTATTTGGGAGTTTGAAGATAAAAGTAAAAATGATATTAAGCTTTCGTATAAGTCGCTAAAGGATTATTTAGTTGAGGGCAGAGTTGTTGCCTGGAATAAATTGTATTTGCGTGAATGGTTGAATGAAATTCGTGTAGAATTTCCATTCGGAAAGTTGTATGAAGATCAGGCTTTTTTCTTTAAACTTGTTGCTTGTTTAAATGATATTTCTGAAGTGGCAGTCGACCAATGGTGCGAGGTTCACTATATTCAAAGAAGCTCATCTATTTCTAATAGTGAAACAGATAAAATTACTGATATTATTGCTGACTACTCTGACATTTTGAATTTTTATCAGAAAGAAGATCGGTTGAATATTTATTATGAGGAACTTGAATATAGGTTTGTTCGGAATTTATTAGGAAATGTCTTATTAAGAAAGGTAAGTAAAATCAGCAATAAATCGGTTAGAAAAAAGATTTTAGACACCTTAATGAGTAAGATAAAGGAATGGTTCCCTCAGTGGAAGAAAAATAAGTATTTAAAACAAGGAGGAATGGTTAATATCTATTTAAAAATTATGAATCCTTTTTTGTATAAAGTATTTTATTTTATGTAATCTGCTATTAGGCTCAAACATTTAATTTGTTGTAAAAACAAACTTGCTATTTTGGGAGTTATTCCATTTCATGAACAAGGACCAGTTCTTATTCTACATGAATAAAAATTGATTTGGGTTGGTTACGAGCTTTAATGTAATCTGGCAAATTTTTGTTTCCTAGTATAGTAATGAATGGACAGGCTCGAAAAGATGTTTAAGATCAGAAACTCTTTTGGAAAATAGTAATTATATATTTAGAAAAACAAGGGGTTGTCAAAAATAAAATTATTAAATCGTGTAAAAGAGAGAATTTTTCCATCTTTAGTTGCAGCTATAGTGGTTTTTTTAACAGTATTATTTATTTATGTAGGAGCTGGGATGGCACCTTTTGGAAATAACTCTTTTGCCGTGGCTGATGCGAAAGTACAGTATCTTGATTTCTTCATGTATCTCAAAGACGTTTTAAGTGGAAAAAATAGTATTGGTTTCAGTTTTGGAAATCTTTTAGGGAGTAACAATATAGCTCTTTTCAGTTATTATTTAGCTTCTCCGCTTAACTTGCTGATCGTCTTTTTAAAAAAATCAGAACTGTTTGCTTTTTTTAATTTATTAGTAATTCTAAAGCTTAGCATTTCAGCTGCCACTTGTACCTATTTTTTGCAGGAGCGTTTTAAAGGTAATCTGAAAAAAACTTTTATTGTCTTGTTAGGTGTTAGTTACGGCTTAATGCAATATAATATTGCACAAAGTTCTAATATTATGTGGTTAGATGGTGTTTATATGCTGCCGCTAATAATTTTAGGGACCTATCAACTTGTAAATGAAAAAAAGGGGGCATTGTTGTCTTGTTCTGTTGGTGCATCATTACTGTTTAATTGGTACAGTGGGGTAATTAATTGCTTTTTTTCTTTAATTTGGTATTTTTTTGAAAGTATCTTGCGCAAAATTCGTAGTGACAATAATAGTTTTACCTTTAAACAGTTTCTTTTTAAAACAATTTCGTATGGTTTTTCCATGATTATTGGAATTTTGATCAGTGCAACTCTTTTTTTGCCAACTGTTAGTGTTTTGCGTCAAGGACGGGGACATTTTGATTTTAACTTAATGACTAATACTTTCAGAGGTAATATTTTATCTGTAGTTCAAAATTATTCTATTGGTTCAGGGAGTTCAATAACGGGAGTTTCTTTGTTTGCTGGTAGCATAGTGTTGTTAGGCTGTTTGAGTTTCTTTAGTCTACAGTATTATAATATTTGGCAAAAAATAGCAGTTGGTTTTATGGCGATTTTTTTAGTAATGATTTTTTATTGGCAGCCATTTTTTATAGTTTTTTCTTTATTTAAAGACGCAGGTTCATATTGGTATCGATACTCATATATCACGATTTTTTTCTTGGTTTTTATTGCTGGAGCATTTTACCGGCATTATTTTGATCATGAAGAAGTGGATCATTCTGTTTTCAATTCTGCAATGGGCTTTTCCTTACTGTTGCTGATTGTAAATTACACACACGATACAAATATGGATTGGAAAGTATATTCAACAATTGGTATCGTCTTACTAACGGCATTTATTTTGTTTGTACTTAAAAATCAACACAATCTAAAAGGGGAGTTGTTTTCTAAAGTAATACTTACCTCATTGTTAGTTTTGGAGCTTTCGCTGAATTGCCACTCTTTAATGAAGACGTATATTAATACCGAAGGACTGGCCTTTGCAAAATATGTGAAGGAAGAGCAAAAACAGATAAATCGTTTGTCTGAATATGACGCTTCAAGTTACCGTGTTGTTCAAACTTCTACTAGGCATATGCTTAGCTCAAATTTAACTGCTAACTTTAATGAAGGCATGGCCTATAGTTACCCTTCAGTTTCAGGATATACATCAACTGCCCCAAAAAAACAAATGGACTTTTTAAACAGTTTGGGTTATCGAAACGAACAAAATTATGTGTTAATTCGAAATTCTTCTTTAATACCTTCGGATTCTTTGTTTGGTGTTAAGTATATTTTATCGTCTTATCCGATCAATGGACTAAAAAAAGTTAAACAAGTTTCTCTGTTTAATGGTAAATCGATTTATGAAAATCCTTTTGCATTGCCGCTTGCATTTACTTATTCTGGCAAGGAAGATATCCATTTTTCTAAAAACTCTTTTGAAAATGTAAATTCTTTTTATAGTCAACTTGTTGGAAAAGACGTTAAAGTCTTTAAAAAAGTCTCAAAAACTAAGACTACAGAGAAGAATGGAGATATTACTTATGTATTAAATACTCCTAAAAAGAAATATGCTTTATATGGTAACATTCCTTGGAGACAGCCCGTTGGCGCTAAAATAGATTTAAATGGAGTGGCTCAGATCGACTATGCACAATGGCTTTCTCCGAGTCTGTTTTATATTCCTACTCAGAAGAGTAGCAATCAAGTTAAAGTTAAGATCTCAAGCGCAAATCCTGCTTTATTTGAAGAGGGGCAGTTCTATGCTGTTGATTTAAGTGCTCTACAAAAACAGGTGAATCAAATTGTAGTAAAATCTGCCGTAAAAAATATCAGCTTTAAAAACGGGAGTGTCAGGGGTACTTTGATTTCAAAAAATAAAGGTCATATGTACTTATCTATTCCGTACGATAAGGGATGGACATTAAAAATTAATGGCGATAAGAAAAATATTCAAAAATTTGCCGGAGTGATGATGTCAATTCCTGTAAGTTCAGGAACTAATAACTTCACTTTAAAATATCACATTCCTTTTTTGCATATGGGGATGGTTCTCTCACTCATTGGAATGTTGCTGTTAATTTTACAATGGTTTTTCCAAAATAAAGCAAAGAAAGTGATTCGGGAGAAACAAAAAGAATGAGGTAGTATTACACGCTATATATTAATTTGTAGAGTCTTAAGTTTTTATAGGTGTCTTAGTAACAAATTTGGAGATGATTTAATGAGTAGGTTAATTTCTTTAGTAGTTCCTTGTTATAATGAACAAGAAACAATACCGTTATTTTATGCGACGGTTGAAAAGATCAAACCACAATTACGTGGTTGTGATTTAGAATATATTTTTGTCAATGATGGATCTCATGATTCTACACTTGATGTTTTAAGACAGTTAAATCTTGTAAACAAACAAAAAGTACATTACATTTCGTTTTCAAGAAACTTTGGCAAAGAGGCAGCTTTATATGCAGGATTAAATGAATGTCACGGAGACTATGTAGCTGTGATGGATGTTGATTTGCAGGACCCGCCTGAGCAATTAATACCTATGCTTGCTGGTATAGAAGATGAAGGCTATGATATTGTAGGTACTAGAAGAATAGATCGTAAGGGGGAACCCGTGATTAGATCTTTTTTCTCTAACCTTTTCTATAAAGTGATCAATAAAATCTCTAATACTCAATTTATTGATGGGGTTCGTGATTTTCGTTTGATGACACGCCAAGTGGTAGATTCTATATTGAAAATGTCAGAGTATAACCGTTTTTCCAAAGGACTTTTCAGTTGGGTTGGATTTAATACTAAGTACTTGGAATACACTAATCAAGATCGCATTGCTGGGCAAACTTCATGGTCATTTTGGAGTTTATTTAAATATTCCTTAGAGGGCATTATAAACTTTTCCGAAGTTCCGTTATATTTTGCGTCATATGTTGGAATGGGTTCTTTCATAGTTTCGGTAATTTCTATAATTTTTATTATACTTCGTAAATTGCTTGTTGGTGGTAGTGTGAATGGCTGGGCTTCAATAGTTTCAGTTATTTTGTTGATTGGTGGGATACAGCTGCTTTGTTTGGGGATTTTGGGTCGTTATGTTGGTAATATTTATTTGGAAGTAAAAAAACGTCCACTTTATATAATTAAAGAAAAAAAATAAAACTAAAGCTAAATCATTGTAGTAAAAAAGATACAGAGGTTGATAAAATTACTAACAATCATGCTTGCAATTTTTAGTTAAATTGTGTTTCTGAACTTTCTGCTCATAATGTAGGATTTACTGCTTTTTGGCGACATAACTAACATACTGTCAGTTGCCTTGTAGGCATGTGGTTGGAGATTTTGTAATATTGATTTTTTAAATTTTTGAGAAATTGTGGTTAGAGCAAAAAGTGATTTTTAGATTTCAAATAGTCAAATTATTTTTAATATAATTAAAGAGGTCATAGTATTTATGAATGTAAATAAAAAAACCAACTTAGAAGCATTATTTAGGAATAACAAATTTTTTTCGGCCTTTATGATTTTAGTGTTTTTGGCAACATCTGTTTTAATGGTTGTACCATCAATTCATACTGGTAGATTAGCTGCTCATGCTGATTGGCTATTTCATGCTTCTAGAGTTGAACAAATATATGAAAATTTGAAGCAAGGAGAATTTTTTACTTTCATAGCTACTAACACATTTCAACAAAGTGGTGTCGGTAATTTTTTGTTTTATCCTACTTTGTTTTTTTATCCATGGGCTATACTCAGGTTTTTTTTAGATCCAATTAAATCATTGTATGTGTGGTATAGTTTGTTTACTTTTTTGGCTTTTTTAACTAGCTATTTTTCAGCGTTTAAACTAGTACATAATAAAATTGGAAGTGTAACGTTTTCGTTTTTATATGTTTTAAGTTCCTATAGAATTTATTTAGGAAACTTTGTTTTTGGTGAATTTATAGCATCGACTTTTATACCTTTAGCTTTTTTGGGCTTATATGATGTCTTATGGGGTGAAAAAGATGATTGGTATCTTTTAAGTATAGGTCTATCGCTAATTGCATATAGCCATCTGGTTAGTACCATGCTCTGTTTGGAATTTTTTGTTTTGATTTTTCTGGGTAAAGTTATTATTAATAACGGTTTAAGTCTTCAAAGAATAAATGCATTGCTCAAAAGTATTATTCTTACTATTTTTTTGGTCATAGGAGACATATTCCCATTTTTGACTGATTATATTGGTAGAAATGTCACTTCAGCTCGAAAAGGAATTGGCATGATTTCAGATTTTAGTACGGTGATGGTTAACTCATTGAATAACAACGCAGAAAATGCAAGTATAGGTATTTTATCGTTGATTATCTTAATGTTTGGTTGGTACTGGCTTAACAAAAATAGTATTGGCTGGGCGGCTTATTTTTTAGGTATAATTGCGCTTGTAATGGGCACCTCACTATTTCCATGGGCAAACTTCAACAATGGTTTCTTGGCAACAATTCAATTAACATTTAGATATTTGCTATATACTTGTTTCTTTATGGCTGTTGTTGGAGCATATGGCGTTTCTAAAATTAAGTTTCTAAAGAATAAATCAGTTTTTGTGCCATACATTTTCGCTATTTTTTCAATGATTTTTGGTCTCTTTATATATTCAAGTTTACATGTAAATCGATTTGGAGATATAAAAAAGTACAATGAAACTACTAATTTAAAACCAGCTCAAACAAACGGGCTGTTTAATTTACCCGACAGCCAAATTGACAAGAACAATTATAATAATCAATTTAGTTATCGTGTACCATATGGCGAGTTTGATTATTTTCCTAAAAAAGCTACAAGTGAAGGGAAAATTGAAGGTATTATTAGTCATAAGGCAATAATTAATAAAAATTTCCACCAAGTAAATCCAATTGGTCTGCCAAACAAACTGATTTATAATTTAAACTTAAATAAAAAGGCACAAGTTGATTTGCCAGTTGTTTTATACAATAATTCACATGTTATGATAGATGGTAAGAAGGCTCCATATGTTTTAAGTGATCGGGCAACACCAATGGTAAGTGTACCAAAGGGAACACACAAGCTAAGTGTTTCTTATCATCCGCCAGTGGGTTATTATTGTGCGATCAGCGTTTCTGCAATGACATTTTTGTTTGTTGTCTTATTTTTATTGATAAGAGGTTGCAAATCAAAATTTAGTAAAAGAAAAATCAGTTATTAAAAGTGATATCTGTGTTATAAATTTATGTTACCGTTGGGTTTAAGCAAGCAAGTCAGATAATGGTAATTATTATGCTAGAGAGGGGGTTCGGTAAATTCTGTACTGAATGTTCTGAATTTGTTTCTAGTGTAATAATGTAAATAGGGCAAGTTTGTTAGATAGATAATTTTTACAAATAGAGCACATGTTGTGCTGGTCGAAAGGATTTTCAAATTGATATCAGTAGCTTTAGCAACTTATAATGGTGAAAAATATGTCGAAAAGCAAGTACGGTCCATTCTTGACCAAACTATTCCACCTGATGAAATAATAATATCTGATGATAATTCACAGGATAGAACTCTTAAAATAATTGAAAAGCTTGGTGATCCTAGAATAAAACTCATTAAAAATAACGACAATATTGGCTATACTCAGAATTTTAAGCAAGCAATTTCCAGTACAAAGGGAGATTGGATTTTTTTGGCCGACCAGGATGATATCTGGTTGCCAAACAAAGTCGAAAAAATGATGACAGTTATAAAATCCAATAAATGTGACCTATTGTGCTCAAACTTTTCTTTAATTGATAAAAATGGTGAAGAAATAAGTAAAACAGAAAATTTTTTTATAAATAGTTATGTAAGAAAAGCCAAGGCCGGAGTTAACAAAGTGACATTTAGTCGAGTAGTTTTAGGCAACGTTTTGCAAGGCTGTACGTATTGTTTTTCAAAAGAAGTTGGGAATAAATTTTTAGAAATAAATAACTCTGATGTCATACATGATTGGCAATTAATGTTGATTGCATCTTATATGGGTAATGTTTTATTTTATAATGAGCCTTTGATCAAGTATAGACTTCATGATGCCAATTCTGTTGGAATTGGCAAAAAAGGAGACCACTTGAATATTGATTTCAAGAAGCCTAAAACTCGCCCGACTATGGTTAGCTTTTTTGAAGATTTTGGGGAGCATGTTAAGGTTCCCTTCATTAAAATGTTTATAATAAAATTAGCCTATTATTTAAGAATCCCTTATGCTGTTGCGGCATTTCACATTCCAATTTAGCGACCGTTCAGAAATGGTGTTTAGAGTAAAAGTTAAGAATTATTAGGCTTTTTTAAAAAGGTTGAACTATTTTTTGATTTATTAGATAATAAGAAATTGTACTTTAAGTCTAGAATGGTGTTCGTGGTTTTACTATTGAGCTTAGTAGGACCTTATTTATAAAATAAATTATTTTTGCACAATTCATTTATTAATAAATAAGTTGTGCAAAAATTCAGGAGGACTTTGACATGAAACATTATTTAATAGTGGGTGCTGGACTATTTGGGGCTACTTTTGCATATGAGGCTGTTAAACGTGGCAACAAAGTTACAGTAATTGAAAAACGTGATCACGTTGCAGGAAATATTTATACAGAAAATATTGATGGGATTCAAGTTCATAAATATGGTGCTCATATTTTTCATACTAATAAAAAAGAGATTTGGGAATATGTTCACCAATTTGCGGATTTTAATCGTTATACCAATAGCCCTGTTGCGAATTATAAGGGCGAGATTTATAATATGCCATTTAATATGAATACTTTTAATAAAATGTGGGGTGTCGTTACTCCAAGTGAAGCAAAAGCTAAAATTGATGAGCAACGTGCAGTATTAAATGGTAAAAAGCCTGAAAACTTGGAAGAACAAGGTATTTCCCTGGTAGGAACCGACTTGTATAAGAAATTAGTTAAAGGATATACTGAGAAACAATGGGGTAAAAAAGCTGAAGACTTGCCCTCTTTTATTATTCGTCGTATTCCGGTTCGATTTACATACGACAATAACTATTTCAATGACCCTTATCAAGGAATTCCAATTGGCGGATATACGCAGATAGTAGAAAAAATGCTGTCTTCTGATTTGATTTCCGTTAAAACGAATACAGACTTTTTTGACAATAAGGAGCAATATCTTCAAGATTACGATAGGGTTATCTTTACAGGAATGATCGATCAATTTTTTGATTATCAATTAGGAGAGCTTGAGTATCGTTCTTTACGTTTTGAAAGTGAAGAATTGGATGTTGGAAATTACCAAGGAAATGCTGTAGTTAATTACACAGATGCAGAAACTTCATACACGAGAATTATTGAGCATAAGCATTTTGAATTTGGTAAGGGTGATAAAAACAAAACTATTATTACTCGTGAATATCCTAAGAATTGGCAACGGGGTGATGAACCTTACTATCCTGTAAATGACAGGGAAAATGATTTATTGTACAAAAAGTATAGAGAATTAGCGACACAAAAAGCTAGCAATGTACTTTTTGGCGGACGTTTGGGAATGTATCGCTATTTTAATATGGATCAAGTTATCATGGCAGCTTTAGTAGCAGTTACGAAAGAATTTGAGGGATAGATAAGAGTATGAAGGTTATTAAAAATTACCTTTACAATGCAGGGTATCAAATTTTAGCTTTGATACTGCCATTAGTAACGGCACCTTATGTAAGTCGTGTTTTGACGCAAAAGGGCGTTGGGTTAAATGCTTTTACAAATTCCATTGTCCAATATTTTATATTATTTGGCAGCATTGGAATTGCACTCTATGGCAACCGCGAAATAGCCTATGTTAAACGTGACCGAAAAAAAATGAGTTATGTGTTTTGGGAAATACAGATTCTAAAAACTGTGGGCATCGTTGTTTCTCTCCTGTTGTATGTTATCTTTCTGTACTTTTACCAAGTCCACTTAAATTTAATGATTTTTCAAGCATTAAATTTAATAGCTGCAGCGTTTGATATTTCATGGTTCTTTATGGGATTGGAAGATTTTAAGCGTACGGTGATACGAAATACACTTGTTAAAATTTTGTCCTTAGTTTTTATTTTCGTTTTCGTAAAAAATTCTGGGGACTTGACTATCTATATCAGTATATTGGCGTTATCCACATTATTGGGTAATCTTACTTTATGGCCTCCTTTGAAAAAAATATTAGTTAAAGTCGACTTTAAAAGGTTGCGTATTATTAGGCACTTCAGGCCAACCGTAGCGTTGTTTATACCACAAATTGCAACACAAATTTACTTAGTCTTGAATAAAACTATGTTAGGGATCATGACAGGAACGGATAATGCTGGTTTCTACAATTACTCTGACAATTTAGTCAAGGTTGTATTGGCGTTGATAACAGCTAGCGGTACGGTTATGCTACCCCATGTGGCCAATGCTTTTTCACTAGGACAACATGAAAAGGTTAATAATTATTTATATACATCCTTTGATTTTGTTTCATTAATAGCTGTACCAGCTACTTTTGGATTGGCAGCTGTTTCATTGCATTTAGGACCTTATTTTTATGGTAGAGGATACGGGCCGGTTGGACTTGCCATGATGATTGAAAGCCCAGTCTTGCTTTTGATTGGTTGGAGTAATGTTGTTGGACAACAATACCTTCTTCCAACTGGACAAAATAGACCCTTTACAGTTTCCGTAGTATTAGGAGCAATTTCTAATATTATTGCAAATGTACCGTTTATTTATTTGTGGGGTCTTAATGGTGCTATGTTTGCGACAGTATTTTCTGAGTTTATAGTGACAGCTTACCAACTTTGGTATATTCGATCATCGATTGAATTCAAAAGATTATTTAGTAATTTACCTAAGTATTTTCTTGCTGGAATTATAATGTTTGTGCCGGTTTTCAAACTGAATGTATCTTTGCACACAAGCGTTCTAACTATTGCTGTTGAAGTATTGTTAGGAATCATAATATATGCCATTCTAATATTGCTTTTAAAACCGACAAGCTTAAATTCAGTTTTAACTATTTTAAAGAAAAATAGAAAATAGGAGGAATTTTAGAAATGGCAATATTTGAAATTCGAGACAAGTATTTAGGTTCTTTTAAAAATTATGAAAAGATAGGCGAACTCTTATTTTTCATTTTATTTTCCTTATTTTTACTGTTTCAATTTCTGAGCGGTACAATGTTCAATCTGTTCTTTCCGAGTCATTCTTTTATTTATGATGTGTATATTATCCTTGCTTTCTTAGTTTTGTTAAAAATTTTGCTTTTTAACAATTTTACGAGCATGACAGAATTTTACTTGTATGTTTCTGTTGGATTGTTGATTTTAGTTGGCTGTCGTTTAGCTAACGTTTATGACATAGTTTATTATTATCTTTTCATAGTAGCAGCAAAGGATATAGATTTTGATAAGATACTGAAAACCTTTATTTTTGTGATCGGAGTAAGCCTTATTGTTACAATTATTAGCTCACAAATGGGCGTTATAGTTGATCTGACAAACAGTAGAAATGGTTCTTATGGTTTGCGGTTTGCATTGGGTACTGTATTTGCTACTGATTTAGCTGCTAGATGTTTTTATTTACAGCTTGCGTATATTCTTTTAAGAAAGTTTCGTATGACTCTTCCTGAATATATTGGAGCTTTTATGTTCACAATGCTGGTATATGTCTGGACAGATACAAGGACAGACTTTTTATTAATGCTTTTAACCATTTTTCTAAGTGTGCTATACCCTTTGGTGAAGAGAGCAGTTGAGAAGATCGGTGATATAGGTATGGACTTCTCTGCTTTAGTATTTATTTCTATAATGATTGTGGCAAGTTATTTTTATAATCCTGACAATAAACTAATGGGCATTCTGAATAGAGTATTGTCTACGCGTCTTTCTGTAGGACATGATGCTTTTACCAATTACAATGTAACGATGTTTGGACAGTTTGTGGTGCAAAATGGCAATGGAGGGATCCACCCAAGATTTTTAAAATACTTCTTCATTGACTGTAGTTTTTTAAGAATACTTATGATGAACGGAGCAGTTACTTTCTTTATTACCTTACTAGCAATATTTGCTGTTTTTAGAAAATGTATGACTAAAAGTGCTTTTTCTTTAGCAATAGCGTTTTTTATGGTTATTTTGAGTTCGCTCTTCGACCATCATATGATGGAAATTTCATTTAATGTAATGTTCTTGGCACTATTTGCGAATGTGGGTAGATTTTCGGAGAAAAAGTTTAGTTAGTTTTTATTGTTCTAAAAAATTTATGTTGATATTACGTGACTTTTAGCAATAAGGAATGAAATTAATGACAAATGAACCTTTGATTAGCGTAATAATTCCCTTTTATAATGTAGAAAAATATTTGAGCACTTGCTTAGATTCTGTACTAGCTCAGACTTATGATAAGCTAGAAATTATTTTAATTAATGATGGATCAACAGACTCTTCAGGTGAAATTGCCAATCAATATCTAAAACACGATGAAAGAGTGAAAGTATATTCTCAGGAAAATAGGGGTATTTCTAGTGCACGAAATAGTGGGCTTAAACATGCTTCAGGTGATTATATAACTTTTGTAGATTCAGATGATTTTGTTGAAAAAGATTATGTAGAATATCTTTTCAATCTGATAAAGAAAACAGGATTTAAAGTAAAGTTATCTATATGTTCGTTAATGAATATATATTCTTATACGGGTTATAGAGAAGATTGTGGAGATGGCAGTGAAAAAGTATTATCGGGAAAAGAATGCATAAAAAAAATGTGTTATAACGATATGGTTGATACTTGTTGTTATGCAAAATTGGCAAGTAAAGATTTGTATGATTCATTAGAATTTCCTGAGGGTGATCTTTTTGAAGATATGGGGACGACATATCTGCTTTTTTACCAATGCGACTACGTTTCTTGCGGTTTTAAATCGAAATATAATTATTTCATTCGAAAAAACTCAATTGTTACTAGTGAGTTTAACAAGCATAAATTAGATCTATTGAAAATGACTGACAAAATGGCTGAATTTGTTGGCACTCATTTTCCTGATTTGAAAGGTGCTGCATTACGCAGGCAAATGTGGGCACGGTTTAGCACGCTGAATCAAACGATCAGCGTAACAGGCAATGAGCTTTTGAATCACGAAAGAAAAGATATGATTAGGTTTATTAGAGGTAATAGTAAGCAGTTGTTAAGTGATGGTGATGTTCCTCGGAGAGATAAGGTTGGCTGTTTCATGTTGTTGTTTGGCTTTAAACCATACAAACTTGCTTGGAAAGCGTATTTAAAGTTGAATAAAAAGCGCTAGTTTTTTTGGTGATGCAGTTTTATCTTATAAAGTAAAGGATTGGAATTTTATATGAAATATAGTTCGGTTATTGTAACCTATAATCGTAAAGAGAAACTAATTGAGTCTGTTAATAGTATTTTAAATCAAACGTTACTGCCGGATAAGGTGATTATTATTGATAATGCTTCTACGGACGGTACTAGCCAAATGCTTAAAGACGCTGGTTTTTTAAACAACGATTGTATTGTGTATATTAAACTGCCTCAAAACATTGGGGGGTCCGGTGGATTTTATGAAGGGATTAAGCGTTCATTAGATTTAAGCAAATATGATTATTTGTCATTATCGGATGATGATGCTGTTTTTGAGCCTGACTTTTTTGAAAGAATTGCCCAAGCTGTTAAAAAATATCCGAAATATAAAGCTTTCTGCGGTACAGTTCAATATGAAAGTGGAAAAATTCAGCTAGATCATAGAAGAGTTGTAACTAATTTAAATAGATTGCATGAACAAATTGTTCCTGCATCTAAATATAAAGATGATTTTGATGTGGATACTCTTTCATTTGTTGGTTGTGTTATTAATAGAGAGGTTATTGAAAGCGTCGGTTTTCCATATAAGGATTTCTTTATTTATTTTGATGATACTGAATATTCTTTGAGGATTAGACAGGTAACTAGGATAAAGAATGTTTCTTCAGCTGTAATCATTCATAAAATACCTGAACCTACAACCAGTCAAAAAAAGATTATTAACTGGAAAACTTATTATGGAGTCAGAAATGAAATATATACTAAACGGATACATTCACAATGGAACTTAATGAGTTTATATTTGACTTTAAAATATGCTAGACGCTTTATCGAGATAGCTTTCTCAGCAAAATATAGTGGTGTTAGATCAAAGGCTTTTAAGGCTACGTTTAGTGGATTCAAGGATGGATTTATGGGAAGACTTGGGAAACGTTAAAACTGTAATAGTCATTTAGAAGGGATATAAATTGAAAACATCAGTTGTTTTATCAACTTTTAATGGGCAGAATTTTATCAAACAACAATTAGATTCCTTAAGACTACAAGAACATGTAGCGGATGAAGTATTAATATTGGATGATCGATCTACTGATGATACTGTTACAATAGTAAAAAAATATATTGAGGAATTTTCTCTTGAAAACAAATGGAAACTGGTAGTTAATCAACAAAATAAAGGTTGGCAAAAAAACTTTATTGATGGGATCGATATGGCTACTGGCGATCTTATTTTTACTTGCGATCAAGATGATATTTGGAGAGTTGATAAGATAAAAGTTTGCCATGACTTGATGGAGAAAAATAAAGTATCGTTGTTAGTTTCGAATTATTGTGAGTTTTTCTCTAATGGAAAAGAAAAAATTGGGCCTAACAAGAATACGAAAGAATTAAAAAAAGTAGACATTTCAATGAATTATATGTTGGTGGGGTACCCTGGGTGTACTTATTGCTTTACAAAAGATTTGGCTCGTCTTGCTATTAAATATTGGACAATTGGGGAAGCTCATGATGCTTTGTTGTGGCGTTTAGGGTTATTTAGTGATTCACTATACGTATATACAGATGATTTAATTAAATGGCGTAAACATAATGATAGTGCATTTGCTAAAAATAGTTTGGCTTCGAAAACAATTGCAAATAAATTAAAATGGATTGAAAACTCAATACATAATTGTAAATTGATTGTTCAATATTTGGACAATGATGTTGTTAGACCGAGAAGTAGGTACTATTCGATTGTACAAAGAAATCTTAAGTGGTTAAAGCTTAGAAAAGAATTTTATAGAAATAAAAGTATTTTTTCTTGGCTTAAACTCTTATTTTATTTTGACTGTTATCCAAGAAAACGCCAATATCTCGGAGATTTTTATCTGGTATTTGTCAAAAGATCTTAAGTCTTCTTAATGATAGGGGAGTATTTATTTTGAAACAGAAAATTGATTTTGTGGTTAGTTGGGTTAATTCTGATGATCAAAAATGGCAAAAAAGAATGAATGAGGCACTGAAACAACAAAATTTACCGACAATCATGTTTGGCGATGAGCGTTATTATGATTACGGTTTTTTTAAATATTTGTTTCGTTCAATTGAAAATTTTGCTCCATGGGTAAATCATGTTTATATTGTTACTGATCAGCAAATTCCATCTTTCTTTACACCAAACGACAAAATTACAATTGTTGATCATACGCGGTTTATACCTAAAAAGTATTTGCCAACATTTAATTCTAATGTCATAGATTTTTATTTGGACAAGATTCCTAATTTACAAGAGAATTTTGTTTATTTTAATGACGACATGCTTTTAAATAAAGACGTATCTCCTTCAGACTTTTTTACTTCAGAAGGATTACCGTTAGATTTAGCAGTTCCAAGTCAGTTAGAACCACGCTCACAGTTTGAAAAAATTGCTTTTAATAATTCAATTATTCTTAATCACTATTTTCCTAAGAAAAAAGTGATTAAAGAAAATTGGAGTAAATTCTTTTGTTTGCGTTATGGTGTTTCTAATTTGATGAAATTGCTACTAACTTTGCCTTTTCCTTATTGGAGTTGCTTTTCAATGCAGCATGGGCCTGTTTCTCTTAGAAAGTCAGATTTTGCTCTATTGAGGCGTTATGCGGATAAAGAAATAAAAAGAACCTCTGAAATGCAGTTTCGCTCTGACATAGATATCAGTATATGGCTGCTACAAGAGTTAAGATTTATGAAGGGCATTTTTTCCCCAAGGCCAGCTAATGATTCTGCTTTTTTTGACTTTGATTCTGCACAAAATTTAATTAAAAACATTCAAACTAGTTCGCCAAAGATGATTTGCATTAATGATGATAGTGTAAACTTGAGTATTGATGACAAAATATCTATTTCAAAACAAATAATAAAGGCACTTGATAAGAAGTTTCCTCGTAAAAGCTCAGTAGAGTGATATAAAAGAGACCTTTTGTTAAATAAATAGTGTTGATTTCTCTTTTAGGATTCTATCATCAGGTAGGATTCTTTTTTGATTTTTAAGTGCGAGATTAAATGTAAGCAGTGTTCAACTGGACGAATCTCAGGTAGAAGCTGATCCCACTATACAATTACCGCATTAAGTTAGCTAGAGTCGATTTTTTGGAATTTAAACCAACATTCGTTCAAGTTAAGGTGGACACACCTAAAAACAGAGATTATAAACCACAAAAATCCATGCAGTTCCGTATTGATCAAAATAAAACTGTTGTTATTTATAACCGGATCAATAATTATATCCTGGATGCCTTTTTAAAGGCGGTGTTGACGTATGACGATGCTTGATTCCCAGGTCGACTACATTTTGGTCGGTCGTGTATACGTTTAATCCCAATAATATTTTACTTTGGAGATTTTGAACTGGTTTTCAGCTAAGTGGAATAAGCGCCAGTTGCTTTTGAGAACTTTATAGTTGCAATCGTGGTGGTCGTCAATCCCTTTTAAAACACGCAGCCATTCGTGGTCAATTGCTTGCTAACTGAACGATATGGAAACGATCAAAGACGATCAGTGCGTTAGGAAAAGACAATGGACAAAAGTTTGATACTGCACATTTAGATTCCTTGGCACCAGTTGGACGTTTTAGCGCTCAAAAAGTGAATAAGTATTGATGAAATACTTGCTGATTTTATACAAGATCCGTTGGACCGAGGAAGCTGCGATTTCCACTGGCAGGCTGATTTGTCTTGACTGGCAGTGAGTTCCTAGCTAAAGTCACGATTTCGTGGGCTGCTTGCCGAGTAATCGAGTTTCGACGTGGAGTGAGCTGCCTCTCCACGCTAAAAGTATGGTGGCAAGTTCGGCACAGATAACGCTGTTTGTGTAAGTTTATCCGGGGCGGTTGTTCAACTAAGCTGTGAGTTTCATCTTGGTCAGTCGGGCCCCATTCTGGACGATATTCGTGGAACCACAATGAACACAGCACTCGATGGGATAAGTCAGCGTAGCCGAAAGCAGTTTTTCGTGAACTCCGGCTTGTGAAAAAAAATCATTACAAGCTAAAATTTTGATATTTGGGTCTTGGATATTGAGTAAATTTAGGATAGAATTAGTTTTTGGGACATCATTTATACCTCGCTTTGATTTGGTTTTGTCGCTTTAATCGTAGCAGATGAGGACAAATGATGTCCTTTTTTTTGTACAAAAATAGTGCTGATGAACGCTCATCAGCACCAAAAGTTTAGATCCGTTTTAACCTCGACCCCAGCTAAAAAAGTACTTATTCATTTTAATAATTTTTCTTCAGTGCCACTTGACAAAGAGTAAGAAACTTATCATGAATTACACTTTTTTTAAGAAAACTGGTTTTGACCAAATATCTACGAAGTTTGGCTCAGTATTAGTTGGACTATCAGAATAACGCATAACTATTTGAAGTTGCTTTTTGTTAATATCATAATTGTTTAAATTTAAATTTAAATCAAAACCACTGTTAAGTGAGTTAGCAATGTTGCCAACTGTTCTATTACTTGCTACATCTTGTCTTTTACTTGGCGAATAGCTCATACGTGTAACTTCTCTATGAGAGGTTGCATCGTAGATAATAATTTTAGCATGTTTTAATGCACTTGAAGCATCAGCAGCATGCCAACCGTAGACATGGAGAACATTATTGCTTTTTAATTCAAATGCGTCAACTACGCCCTTATTTTCATTTTTAATTTTATAAATAGGCGACCAAAAATCAACAGATTGCAAATTAGAGTCGTCAGAGTTCCGCATAACTATCCTTATATTTTTACCGTTAACTAAATAGGTACCCAAATTGATATTTAAATTAAAACCACTTAGCCTAGAATTTAAAATGTGACCAGCGTAACGACTGCCGGCAACATCGTTTCTAACTTGCGGAGTATACTTAACACGAGTGATCTCACGGTTACTAGTTGCATCGTAAACGATAATATAATTATTGCGTAAACGATAAGCATCGTCAGTTGCGTGCCAACCACTTACATGCAAAATGTTATTAGAGTTAAGGTTAAGTGAGTCTATATTGCCTAAATTATTAAAAGAGTAGTTTTTTGTCCATACTTCATCATAATTTGAATTTCCAAATGAATCTGCTGAATGACGCAGGATAAATTGAATTGGTCTATTACTTAAACCGTATTTATAATCATTTCGAATAGGTATGGTTACGTCGAAGCCGCTTTTAAGTGCATCTTCTCCAAAACCTGGATATGCTTTTTGAACATCAGATCGATTTGAAGGTTGGTAAAGCACGCGACCTATTTCTTTATGAGAGGTTGGGTCATAAGCTATAATATAAGAATATTTATTACTATTGTTTGTTGGAATATGCCAGCCAACAACATGAATACCGTCTTGACGCATATCAAAGCCATCAATATTGGCAAGTGGATGATCCAAGAGTAAATCGTTAAAACTATGTGAAACATCGATCCTATGCCCATTTAGCATAGCTGTTGAAGCAAACTGCCATGCTCCATAGCCTTCATTTTTGTGTCGCTGTTCATAAGAACCTCCCTTTGTTGGAACAAAGGGATATTGAGCGAGCCAAGTACGGGATCTGCCCACAGTTGATACAACCTGTTCTCTATAATCATAATATTCATAAACATAAACACCATGGTTATTGAATCCATCGCGACTTAAAGAATTCCAAAAAGCTTGTAAGGCATTTTTCATGTTTATGCCTCCGCCAACTAAAGTTTCTGGTGCTTCAATATCTGCGAAAATAAGAGTGCTTTTATTTAAGTTCATTGCATTCATTGTATGTGATAAATATTGGGCTTCATTGTTTCCACCATTTGTTGTGTTGAAACGAACAAAGTGATAAACAGAAACTGTCAGGCCTGCATTTTGCGCCATTTGAATTTGTGAACGGGCATATGGGTTAGTATAACCTGTTCCTTCAGTTAATTTTATAATAACGGTTTTGATTCCAATGCTTTTCAAATAATTAAAATCCGCTTGTGTCATCCAATTTTGATATGAGGCTATATCTACTGCATCAGCATGGGTATATTTAGAATCACCAATTTTAAAGTCAGTGGGAGTTTCAGATGCTGATTTTGTTGAAATGTCAGAATTTATTGCTGCATTCTTTTTTTGGGGTTCATCTTTAGTTTCATTATGAGCGTTATTTGACGAATCAGATTGATCGTCAATTGTATCTTTTTGTACGCTTTCCTGTTCGTTACTTTCGTTTGAATTGTTTTCTTGAACAATAGTTTCTGAACTACTGTTCTCATTCTCGTTAACAGTATTATTGTTGTTTAATGAAGAGTTGCTTGCAGAATCTTGGTCAATACTACTACTCGTTTTATCTTTTTTATTTGAATCAACAATAGTCGAAGATGTGTCATTTGTAAGCGTACTATGATCAGTAGAACTATTGGCGGTGTCTTGATTTTCAGAAGGCTGATCGTCTTCATTGAATTTTGTGCTCTTACTGTCACTTATTTGGTCATCTACAATATTATTATTTTCTGTATGATCAGTGCCAGTGGTTGTTTGTTGCTTTGGTGCAATTAAACTCGTTGGTTCAGAAGCATGGATAGTTTGTAGTTGGGATATCCCCATTCCAACTGTAAAAATACTAGATGATATTGCTAATTTAGCGATAGCTTGACGTCTATTTTTTTTGATTATGGTTTGTCTTTTTTTTGAATTCAAAATTAACCCCCGAATATAATTAAATTATACGTAGTGCTAGTAGTAATAAGTACATTTTTCTTGATTCTAAAAATTTTATCGGTAAATAAATCGACTAACGTGGTGCTATAACGACAAGTAAAAGATAAAAAACTTTTTACTATCTCAATAATTCTGCAAGTGAGAACAAATTAAATTAGTAGAATTATTGAAATCCACAGTAATGATATTATGTAGCCAAAATAGAGTATCTTAAAAATTAGTGCTTGTCTTAATTTGTTGGAAATGTGTAAAAGAAAGGACCAATATTTATGATAAAGGTAAATTGTAGGTGCCTTTTAAGTACTCTAAAGCGGCTTGTAAGTTATGACGTTTTTGTTTAAACTTTAAATGGTTCAATATAACTACACTCCTTTTGTTTGATTATTTAAGAGTTTAAACTTCTTGGTCTTTTTTTGTAAAGTTTGCGTTGAAGCTTTACTTGTTACAAATTAAAACCACACGGCAGCTGTTAAAAACTGATTTGCAATTTACATTAAAATATTTAAATGTAATAAATTATCCTACTGACACAAGTTGTATATATACAACTTATAATATTAAGTATTATATAAATTGTTTATAATTACAAGTGGTAAATGTGTATTATACTAGTTATCTCATAGCATATGCGTTTGGTGTGATCACTAATTGTTCATGAGTTGCAATATGAACAAAAACCCATTTAATTTTTCTTTAGTAACCTGAATTATTCATACTTTTCGTTGCAGTTAAAACTTTGTGCAAAGTTACTTTAG
>OMJG01000654.1_pt1 | contig 24418 bp, 22 predicted proteins | sample 1646431 | NCBI WGS metagenome assembly OMJG01 (sample SAMN03771674, study PRJEB25209) | food metagenome | isolation source: Cotija cheese | place: Mexico:Jalisco,Michoacan | collected 2011-12-12
GTTGAAGGAATGCAATTTGATCGTGGTTATATGTCACAATACATGGTAACTGACAATGATAAGATGGAAGCATCATTGGATAATCCATATATTTTGATTACAGATAAGAAGATTGGTAATATCCAAGAAATCTTACCATTGCTACAAAGTGTTGTTGAGCAAGGTCGTGCTTTGTTGATCATTGCTGATGACATTACTGGCGAAGCTTTACCAACACTTGTTTTGAACAAGATGCGTGGTACATTTAATGTTGTTGCTGTTAAGGCACCTGGCTTTGGTGACCGTCGTAAGGCACAACTTGAAGATATCGCCATTCTAACAGGTGGAACAGTAATTACTGATGACTTGGGATTGAGTTTGAAAGATACAACTGTTGACCAATTAGGACAAGCAGCAAAGGTTACTGTGACAAAAGATAATACAACAATTGTTGAAGGTAATGGTAATTCTGCAACGATTAGTGAACGTGTTGAAACCATTAAGGGTCAAATTGCTGAGACAACCTCTGATTTCGATCGTGAAAAGTTGCAAGAACGTCTTGCTAAGTTAGCTGGTGGCGTTGCTGTTGTTAATGTCGGTGCTGCAACTGAAACTGAGCTTAAAGAGAGGAAGTACCGTATTGAAGATGCATTGAATGCAACTCGTGCTGCGGTTGAAGAAGGCTTCGTTTCAGGTGGTGGAACTGCCTTGGTTAATGCTATCCCTGCCGTTGCTGCACTTTCAGAAGATGGTGATGTACAAACTGGTATTAATATTGTTAAACGTGCCTTAGAAGAGCCAGTTCGTCAAATTGCAGAAAATGCTGGTGTTGAAGGTTCAGTAATTGTTAACCAATTGAAGAACGAAAAGGTTGGCATTGGATACAATGCGGCAACTGGTGAATGGGCTGATATGATCAAAGCGGGTATTGTTGATCCAACTAAGGTGACACGTTCTGCTTTGCAAAATGCTGCCTCTGTATCTGCATTATTGTTAACGACTGAAGCAGTTATCGCTGAGCAACCAAAGAATGATTCAGATGTGCAAATGCCAGCTCAAGGTGGTATGCCAGGAATGATGTAAACTGGTCTAGGTCTAAGAAGGCTACACACAGTTTGACGTAAAATGGTAATGACTTTATGTAAGTCGTTACCATTTTTTTATGTCATAAAAAAGTAAAATAAAAAGGATATAAAAAGATAGACAATCGATTGGCAGAGAACTAAAATAGACCCTTGTAGAAATAGACCATTATGATTAAGATTATTCTTAACTTCTACTGGAAAAATTCATTTATTGAGGAGCAGAAACATGTGGCCACTATTTAAAAGGTTTTTAATTGGTAAGCCGTTAAAAACTTTAGACGAAGGTGCTCGTCATCTTAGTCGAACAAAAGCGTTGGCTCTGTTATCATCAGATGCTTTGTCATCTGTTGCATATGGAACGGAACAAATTATTACGGTACTTGTGGCTGTTGGTGGTGTCGCAACACTATGGCTACAGCTACCAGTTGTGGCATTAGTGTTAGTCCTTTTAGGGGCAATTACGCTATCATATCGCCAAATTATCCATGCATATCCAACTGGAGGTGGTGCTTATCTAGTTACCTCTAAAAATTGGGGACGTAATGCAGGTCTGGTAGCTGGTGGGTCTTTGTTAGTTGATTATATGTTGACCGTCGCTGTCTCGGTTGCATCTGGAACTGAGGCGATCATATCTGCTATTCCAGCATTGCATCCATATAATGTCGCAATTGGTGTTATTATCATTCTTGCCTTAACTGGGATTAACCTACGTGGTTTACGCGAATCTGCAGGTGCCTTGATGGTACCGGTTTATCTCTTCATTGTTGTGATGGTAGTTATGATTGTTTGGGGATTAGTTAATATTTTGACTGGACATGTTAACTATCAACCAACCATTACTGGGCATGTTGCAACAGGCAGTGCTTCGATTTTATTGTTCTTAAAGGCATTCTCGAGCGGGTCATCGTCTTTGACCGGAGTTGAAGCAATTTCGAATGCTGTACCGAATTTTAAGGAACCAAAGCCTAGAAATGCATCGATCACACTGGTCATTATGGCGACTATTTTGGCATTCTTCTTGGTCGGGGTTACATTTTTATCATTTACTTATGGTATTAAGCCTGATGCACATGTGACTGTATTGGCACAAATTGGTCAACAAGTATTTGGTCATGGCGTTCTCTTTTATGTATTACAAATTGCTACCGCATTAATTTTGGCTGTAGCGGCTAATACAGGATTTTCAGCCTTCCCACAGTTAGCTTACAATCTGGCACGAGACAAATTTATGCCACATAGCTATATGGATAAAGGGGATCGACTTGGATATTCAAATGGTATTATGTCACTAGCTCTAGGTGCGATTGTGCTGCTAGTTATTTTTAATGGATCGACTGAGGCATTGATTCCATTATATGCTGTGGGTGTGTTCGTCCCATTTACATTGTCACAATCAGGGATGATTATTCACTGGTGGCGCGAACGCGATGGTCATTGGCTAATGAAGTCATTGATTAATTTTGTTGGGGCCTTAATATCAGCCGTGTTGGTCGTGACCCTATTTGCCTTGCACTTTAACTCAGTTTGGCCATATTTGATTATTATGCCAATTCTATTGCGAATGTTTTGGGTTATTAATCGTCATTATAAGTTGGTGGCTAAGCAATTACGTGTGCTGTCGCAAGAACCAATAAAGCGGAGTCATTATGATGGGGCGACTGTTATTGTGTTAGTATCAAATTTGACACGAGCAACAGCTGATGCGGTTGATTATGCAAAATCAATTGGTGATAAAGTGTTAGCGATGCACGTCTCGTTTGATTCAAACCCACAAAAGGAGCATCGCCTAGGTGTTGAATTTAAGCGTGAGTTTCCTGAGGTACGGTATGTTGATATTCATTCGTCTTATCGTTCAATTACTAAACCCGCCATGCGGTTTGTTGATGAAATTGCTAAGGGTTCAAAAGAACGAAATCACTCTTTAACAATTTTGATCCCACAATTTGTGCCACACCATAGTTGGCAAAATGCGTTACACAATCAAAATAGTTTGAAATTACGTACAGCACTAGCATCTCGCGATATCACCGTGTCAACTTATTATTTCCATTTGAAAGAGTAGTAAAGTATAAATAATAAAACATATTGGTTTTTAACCCATAAATCTTTGGGTGAAAGAACTAGTATGTTTTTTATTTTATATGGTTGTGTTAATCTAAATTAGACTAAAATAATAAGAGAAAGGATCAAAACATGGAATATACGATTGATGATGTTCGTGAGGAATTAAAAATGATTCGATCACGTGTACATGCAGGAACATTGTTTGATTCGTTAGGAAGTGAAATTGGTCGGTTGCTTGACCAATTCGATTACGATACGCCAACTGATGTTGCACAATTATCAACTAATGAAGCGACAGAAATTAAGCAACGGGTCTTAGATTGGCAGCAAATACTTTACGCAGGACAACCAGTTGCTATTAGTAATCAGGATGTTTTGGACCTACTGAATAGCTTGCGCCAAACTGACCCAGCAATCCGTGATAAAGGAGCTTTTTTCTTTATTAGTGACGGGTTACAAAATAACGTATTTAAACCAAATCAATTATTATTAATGGTTCGCTATTTATTACAAGATAACGTGCTGTTTAATCACATCACTGAAATGGAAAATGACGGTGTCTTTTTTCGATCATTTAGTATCTTTATTTTATCAATGTTGCATTATGCAAACCGTAAGGGCAGCGTTCATTTTATCAGCGAAGAGGTTGAAGAGACGCTGTTATTAAATTTTGCAACTTACATTGCATTGGAGCATGATACAAGAGGATTTGTTGGTGAAAAGGGCTGGGCGCATGCTTTTATGCATATCGGTAATCTATTGGACGAACTAGCTCATGATGATAAGTTACCGCGCGCTGATAAAATATTTTTGTTGACTATTTTGGTTGAGAAATTAAAGCGTCTAGACATGCCCTTGATTATGGGGGAGAATCGTCGTTTGATTGGCTTTATTACCGAATTAGTAAATACGAATGATTTATATGCACAATACTTTTTGAAACAACTAAAGCAATGGCGACAAGAGATGACTCGCCAAATGCAGCCAGACTCTGAAAGTGATTGGCACCGTTTATATAATCAGCAACGTTTTCTACAAGGACTACTCATGCGAGAGAATCTACCACAAGAAATTTTGAATTATTTAAATGAATCTCGGAATTTTTTGGCATAGTGTTCCCAAAAACAGGAATTATATGTTATACTTAGGTTTCTAGACAAATCAGTTTGACAGACAAGGGAGATCAACCATTATGTCAGAAAAATTAAATATTGCAATGTTGTTTGGTGGTAACTCATCAGAGCACGATGTTTCAAAGCGTTCAGCTCATAATATTTATGATGCTATGGACAAGGAGAAATACAATGTCACAGTCTTTTTGATTTCAAAAGACGGTATTATGATTAATGCTGAAGACTCATGGCGTGTTTTCGAAGGCGAAGATGAGGATGAAATCGTAGCGGCAGCTAAGGAGAAGATGGACCTATCTAATCCGCTTGCACCAATTGCTGTTTTGGGGGAAATGGCCAATATTGATTTCTTCTACCCAGTTGTCCATGGAAACTTGGGTGAGGATGGAACACTACAAGCGCTATTCCGCTTGTTGAAAAAGCCTTACTTAGGACCTGGTATTGCAGCTTCAGCCATGTCATTTGATAAAGACTTGACGAAACGAATTTTGAACCAAGCTGGTGTGCGTAATACAAACTACGTACTATTAACTGATCAAAATTATCAAGATTACACTTACGACGAATTAGTTAAGGAACTGGATTCAGAAGTTTTGTTTGTTAAGGCAGCTAGTCAAGGTTCATCCGTTGGTGTGTCTCGTGTAACCAATGAAGATGAGTACAAGGCAGCCTTGAAGGATTCATTCCAATATGATTATAAAATCTTAGTGGAAGGTGCTCTTGATAAGCCTCGTGAGGTATTTATCTCAATCTTAGGTAACGAGAATCCACGTGCTTCACGCTTAGGTGGTATTGTACTACCAGAGGAAGATGTTTGGTACGATTACAACAATAAGTTTGTTGACGCTTCAGGTATGGTATTTGAGTTACCTGTTGAATTGGATCAAGCACTAACTGATGAAATTACCGATATGGCCTTGAGGGCTTACAAGGCTCTTGGATTAGTTGGATTGACACGTATGGACTTCATGATTGATAAGAATGGGGTGCCATACCTTGGTGAGCCTAACACATTACCTGGATTCACTAATATTTCATTGTATCCACAAATGTGGGAAGTTTCTGGCATTAGCTATACACATCTGATTGATGAACTAATTGCATATGGTATCGCTGAATTTGACCGTCAGAACAAGTTGTCATACGACTTTGTTTCTCTTGGCGAAGAACAAATGGGTGAAAAGAAGTATAATGCTGAAGTAGCTAAATAAGAAAATAAATAAACCACATCTCGATTGAGGTGTGGTTTATTTATTTTAAACACGATTGCAAACTGTAAAAAATTAAGGATTACTTTTTGTTGAAACGACAGTTGGCATCAGAAGTTATCAAGGGATTCCAGTAGCTGGGTTCTTTATAAAATCGTTCATTTAGCGTATACTTTATAATAAGATTAATAGTGGAAAAGGACAAAAAATGACGAATTCATTTACCCCAACATGGATGATTGATGCAATTTATTGTGTCACGCCAGAACAATTACGTCAGCATAATATTAAAGCTGTTTTAACAGATTTAGATAATACATTAGTGGCTTGGAATAATCCAGACGGCACGCAAGAACTTCATGATTGGTTGTTGGAAATGCAACAAGCAGAGATACCAGTGATGATTGTTTCAAATAATTCAGCAAGTCGTATCGCTCGAGTTGCTGATCCATTAAAGTTAAACTTTGTTTCTCGAGCCCTAAAGCCAATGACACGTGGTTTAAAAGAAGCAACAACAATTTTACAGTTACAACCCAGTGAGGTAGTGATGGTAGGAGATCAGTTATTAACGGATGTTTGGTCAGCCCATAATGCGGGGATACGAAGCATTTTAGTAAAGCCGTTGATTGAAACTGATCAATGGAATACAAAAATCAATCGCTTTTTTGAGAAAGGCGTGAAGCGCAATATGTTGAAGAATAACCCACAATTGCAATGGAGGAAAGAGCTTGATTAGTGAAGAGACTGTACGTCAGTATATTGATGAAGGATTACGGTGCATTGGCTGTGGTGCTCTGATTCAAACAGATAATAAAGATGAGATTGGCTACACCCCAATGTCAGCGCTTTTGAAGAGCTTTGAAAATGACGAGGTGTTTTGTCAACGATGCTTCCGTCTACGGCACTATAACGAAATTCAACCAGTTAATTTGACAGATGATGATTTTCGCCGTTTGCTGGAGCAAATTGCAGATACGGATTCACTTGTTGTGTATGTGATGGACGTTTTTGATTTTTCTGGCTCACTTATTCCAGGATTACATCGTTTTGTTGGTAATAATGACGTTTTGCTCGTTGGTAACAAGGTGGATGTCTTACCACGCTCTTTGAAACGAAGAAAAATTAAAGATTGGATGAGACAGCAGGCTAATATTGCTGGTCTACGTCCAATTGATATTGCACTGACCTCAGGTAAGAATGGGGATGCCATTGCGAACCTACTTGATTTAATTGCCAAGTATCGTAAAGGTCGTTCGGTCTATGTAGTTGGTGTGACAAATGTTGGTAAATCAACCTTGATTAATCAAATTATCAAAGAAGTGACTGGTGATCGCACAGACGTTATCACCACATCACGATTCCCTGGTACGACACTTGATCGGATTGAGATTCCATTGGATGATGATAGTAACATTATTGATACACCAGGAATTATTCATCAAGACCAAATGGCACATTATCTCGGTGTTAAAGACCTGAAATATGTGTCACCACAAAAAGAAATTAAGCCAAAGACATTCCAATTAAACGCCGAGCAGACATTATTTATGGGAGCTCTTGCACGTTTTGATTATATTCAAGGTGATCGTACAGGTATTACTGCTTATTTTGAGAATAACTTGTTGATTCACCGAACTAAGCTCGCTAATGCGGATGCTTTCTATAACAAGCATGCGGGTGAATTATTAGCACCACCAACAACAGAAAACTTAGATAAATTGCCACCATTACAACGGCATGAATTTAAAACAACTGAAAAGACAGATATTGTGATTGATGGTTTGGGTTGGTTAACAGTACCAGCAAATACCGTAGTCGCAGGCTGGGCACCAAAGGGTGTTTCAGTATTAACACGAAGGGCAATGATTTAAAATGATATCACTACGCGGAAAACAAAAACGATATTTACGAGCAGCAGCACATGATATGCGACCACTATTTAGTGTGGGTAAGCAAGGTTTAACTGAAAATTGGCTAAATCAATTAGAAGATGCGATTAATAAGCGTGAACTTTTTAAGGTCAATATTCTAGCAAATTCTGATGTTGATACAACGGAATTGAAAGACTTTATTGAAAGTAATTCAAATATTCAAGTTGTCCAAACAATTGGACATACATTGGTATTGTTTGGTGAATCTCAAGAAAAGGAGAACCGTCACTATTCAGTGACTGTTCAAAAAATTTAAGAAATAATCAATGGGAGATGGCGTATGGTAACCACATTGAAAGAATTTGTTACGCAGGTTCAGGTAGAACCCGAATCTGCTGATAAAAAGAAAAAAATAGGGATTATCGGTGGTACTTTCAACCCGCCCCACGTTGGTCATCTCATCATTGCTGAGCAAGTTACAGATAAACTTGGCTTGGACAAGGTATATTTTATGCCAAATGCGAAGCCACCCCACATTGACACGAAAGAAGCCATTGATCCGATCGATCGTGCGCGCATGGTACAAGCAGCCATTGCGGGTAACAGTCATTTTGATATTGAGTTATTAGAAGTGCAACGTGGTGGAAAAAGTTATACGTATAATACAATGTTACAATTAACGATAGAACATCCTAACTATGATTATTATTTTATAATTGGTGGGGATGAGGTAGCGTATCTGAATACATGGTATCGGATTGATGATTTATTGCATTTAGTAAAGTTTGTGGGTGTCAATCGCCCTGGTCAATCACGGGAGTCAGTTTATCCCGTTTTATGGGTAGATGTGCCTAATTTAGCAATAAGTTCCACTGATATTCGGCAACGAATTACACATCATAAAAGTGTTCGCTACCTGGTACCTGATTTGGTCGCTGCGTATATTGTAGAAAATGGGTTGTATTTAAATGACAGATAAATTAGTTTATACAAAAAATATTTATAATGGTTCACGAGAAGAATTAATAAACGAAGTAAAAGCAGCTTTATCAGCTAAACGCTTTCAACATGTTTTACGTGTTGAAAAAATGGCAACAGAGTTAGCTGATTGTTGGCAAGTTGACGAGGAATTAGCTTCAATTGCAGCGCTGACACATGATTATGCAAAAGAGCGTTCAGATGCTGATTTTTTGGCCAAAATTAGTGAAAAAAAGTTGGATCCTGATTTGAATAATTGGGGCAATAATGTTTGGCATGGTGTGGTCGGCGCTGAAATGGTGAAAGATGAATTAGGCATTTACCATGAAGATATTTTAAATGCGATTCGTCAACATACCACTGGTGGATCGGCAATGACTAAATTGAGTCAAATTTTGTACATGGCTGATTATATTGAAGAGGCTCGTGATTTCCCAGGTGTCACTGAGGTACGTGCACTTGCATTTAAGGATTTGGGTGCTAGTGTTGGCTGGCAAACAGCACATACGCTGGCTTATCTTATGGGTAAGCAAGTAAGAATCTATCCTGGCACCTTACTAACGTACAATACATGGAGTGTTAAATAAAAAAATGACAAGTAATGTTAATGACATGTTGGCAGTAGTAGTAAAAGCAGCTGATAGCAAACGTGCAGAAGATTTAGTGGCATTAGATATTCATGAAATGAGCATCATTACTGATGATTATTTAATTTTGAGTGCCCCAACTGAGCGACAGGTTATCGCTATTGCTGATGAAATAATCGACAAGATGGCAGAAGCAGGCTTTGACCTAGTACGTCAAGAAGGACGTAGTGAAGGGCAGTGGGTGCTACTAGATTTTGGTGATTTAATTGTCCACGTGTTTAAGACGGAAACCCGTGAGTTTTATCGTCTCGAAAAAAATTGGCAAGCTGCTCCAGAAGTCGCAATTGATCAATGGATTATTAAGGAAGAGTTCTAATGAATTACCAAACATTCGCTAAATTATATGATGATTTATTTGATGAAGAAGCATATGCGGATTGGCAATCGTATGCACAAACACATATTCAATCAAAAGACGGCAAGCTCCTTGAATTAGCGGGTGGTGCTGGTCGTTTGGCCATTTTGTTAAAACAAAATGGTTTTAAGGATGTATCCGTATTTGATTTATCTCCTGAAATGCTGACATTGGCTGCTGAACATGCTGAAGCGGCTCAAATTGATTTACCTTTAATTCAAGGTGATATGCGTGAATGGTCGGATTTAAAACAAAAGTATGTAACAATTACTTCATTTGCAGATTCTTTGAATTATTTAGCGAATACACAAGAAGTGTTAGCAACGTTTAAGCAAGTTGCTAGTCACCTTGAACCTAATGGTCAATTCCTTTTTGATGTTATCTCGCCATGGCAGACGGATGTATATTATCCAGGTTATATGTATAATTGGCATGATGAAGAGACCGCATTTATGTGGTCATCATATGGTGTTGAAGGTAGTCAACATACAGTTGAGCATGAGTTGACTTTCTTTGTTTATAATGAAGATATTGATGGTTATCAACAAATTCAAGAAATTCATACTGAACGAACATATGATATTGAAACGTATCAACGGTTACTGAAAAAGGCAGGATTTAAAGATATCCAAATTTCAGCTGATTTTGGTAGAAGCGCAGTAACACCAGAGTCAGATCGCTGGTTTTTCAGTGCGATAAAAGCTTAAGTTAGGAAGATGTGTGATGACAGCAGTTGGTATTATTGCAGAATATAATCCGTTTCACAATGGGCATGCGTACCATTTGGCGCAAGCAAAATTGTTAACTGGTGCAAATACTGCTGTTGTCGTTATGTCGGGGAATTTTGTGCAGCGTGGGACACCAGCCATTTTTGATAAGTGGCAGCGCACAGCACTTGCGCTTGAAGGTGGTGCTGATGTTGTTTACGAATTGCCCTTTGCCTTTGCGGTACAACCCGCACATTTATTTGCGCGTGGTGCAATCCAACTACTAGCCGATGCCGGAGTTGATACAATTGTTTTTGGTGCAGAACATGCACAATTAGATTTTCTCTCTTTGGCAAAGCAAGCACATACTTTATTAATGAATAATGCAGCTTTTCAATCGGATTATACCCAAACCTATGCAACAGTATTCAATGATGTGTTAGCACAAGCAACGGGTGCACGTATTTCTGAACCCAATGACTTGCTTGGTTTTGCCTATGCAACAGCTGTTTTAGAACTTGGTTTAGCAAATAAAATCCAATTATTACCAATCCAGCGAATTGGGGCATCATATCATCAAACTAAAATAACTGACAGTCAAATTGCCAGTGCGACCGCTTTGCGAAGTCTTATGCAGCAACAAGTTTCTATAGAAGAGTATGGGGCGTTTGTTTCTAAAAAGGCAGCAAATTTGCTTAGCCAAGGTCAGCAAACAAAAGATTGGTCGACTGCTTGGTATTCGTTGTTGCAATACAAGGTATTAACCTCACCAGTTGAAGAGTTAGAACAAATTTATCAGCTGAACGATGGGTTAGCCAATCGCTTGAAAGAGCAAATAACTCGTCAAACAGATAGTAGTTATGAAACTTTTATGACAACCTTTAAGAGTAAACGATATACTTGGTCAAGATTGCAGCGAACGTTACTATATACGTTATTGAATGTTCAGCAGCAGGAGATGCAAACTGCTTTAGCACAGCCTTACTTGCGCTTATTGGGTGCTAGTAAAGCAGGTCGATTGTTTATTAAACAGCATCGAAAAGACGTATCATTGCCAGTTATTAATCGAGTGACCAGTGAGGATACGACGGGCATTTTGACATTGGATTATCGTGCCGGAAAGTTGTATGAATTAATGGCAAGACAGCCAGTACAACAAGCGATGGATACAGGTCGTATTCCGCTATTTAGTGAATAAGAAAGGAAACAAGTATATGAAGTGGCAATTTTCAGAATTACAAACTTATAAAGATGAACCACTACCTTTTAATGAAACGGTGACGCTTAAGGAAGACTTGTTAAGTAAATTTGGGGATGTGATCAAGGATATAACGCCAGTAACTGTTTCTGGTTTTGCACAATCCGAAGATGATGACGTCTTTATTCATGCGCATGTAACAGGAGAGCTGGTAACCCCTTCAACAAGATCATTGCAACCAGTTACATTGCCAATTGATTTGGATATTGATGAGATTTACATTCAAGATAAGCAACACGAAGATCGCTACAGTGATGAAGAATCAGTGATTTTAGTTGATGATGGTAAAATTAATTTTGATGAAGCCATCCTTGAATACATTGTCCTATCAATCCCACTACAAGTTTTGACTGATGAAGAGGCAAAAAACAATACAATGCCTGCTGGTAAAGATTGGTCAGTCATTTCAGAAGAAACGTATGAAAACCAAAAACAAGAAACCAAACAACAAAATACACCTTTGTCAGGTTTAGCTGATCTATTTAAAGATGATGAAAAATAAATCTTGGTAATTGTTTGTTGATAAACATATAATAGGGACAAGACCAGAGCAAATCGTGTTCTGGTCTTGTTTGTTAGAGAAAGGATTGCTTTAGAATGGCTAAATCAAAAACGACTCCGATGATGGCACAATACAACGAGATAAAAGCACAGTACCCTGATGCCTTCTTATTTTATCGTCTGGGAGATTTTTATGAGTTGTTTAATGAGGATGCAATTGTTGGATCACAAATTCTCGAATTAACATTAACACAACGCAATAAAAATTCTGCACAGCCGATCCCGATGGCAGGTGTGCCACACCATGCCGCCCAAAACTATATTGATATTTTAGTTGATAAGGGGTATAAAGTTGCTGTGGTTGAGCAGATGGAGAATCCAGCAGACGCAGAAGGAATGGTTAAGCGTGAAGTTGTGCAATTAGTTACGCCAGGAACGCGAATGAAGACCACAGCTGATGCGGCAAAGGAAAATAATTATTTAGTTGGGTTAGCAACAACGAAACCGGATGATTATGGGCTAGCTTATACTGATTTATCAACTGGTGAAATTAAGGCAACTGATTTACAAAGTGTTAATGGTATTTTAAATGAAATTAGTCGCTTAGAAACTAAAGAAGTTGTGACAGCCAATGAGTTACCTAGTGATTTACAAGCTAGTTTAACTAACTTGGGAATTCTGGTGTCTAAAATTGATCAACAAGCTAGTGAACATGCGGAGATTGCTTTTTTAACACAGCATTTGACAGAGACAGCGCAAAAAACAGCAGCTGAAACTTTGTTGCAATATTTGTTTGATACGCAAAAACGATCATTAGATCATTTGCAGCAAGCTAGCGCATATGAAGTGGCGCAATATTTAAAAATGGACCGACATTCACGTGCGAATTTAGAGTTAACTGTCAATTTGCGAACACAACAACGTTCAGGGACCTTGTTGTGGCTATTAGATGAAACCAAAACCGCAATGGGGGGACGGGCGCTTAAACAGTGGTTAGAGCAACCATTGTTGGATGCTGACATCTTAATGCAGCGTTACGACAAAATTGGCGAGTTAATTGAAGATTTCTTTGGACGTTCGGCATTACAAGAAGCTTTACAATCGGTATATGATTTAGAGCGATTAGCCGGTCGTGTTGCTTATGGTACAGCAAATGGTCGTGATTTATTACAATTACGCAACTCATTGCGTCAAGTTCCGGATATCCTAGCTATTTTAGCAGATCTTGATCCAGCAATTTTTGGTGAACTTCATTCACAAATCGATCCGGTAGCAGATATTGAAACGTTAATTAGTGAATCAATTACAGATGAACCACCAATTTCAGTAACTGATGGTGGCGTTATTCGTGCGGGGTATGACGAACAATTAGATAGTTATCGTGATATCATGACGAATGGTAAGAGTTGGTTAGCAGAGTTAGAAGCACATGAACGTGAAGAGACAGGCATAAATTCACTAAAAATTGGTTTTAATAAGGTTTTTGGTTATTATATTGAAGTAACAAAGGCTAATATTCCAAAGTTGGATCCAGAGAGATATACACGTAAGCAAACCTTGGTTAATGCTGAACGATTTATTACGCCAGAATTAAAAGAACGTGAACAAATGATTCTGGAAGCGGAATCAAAATCAAGTGAATTGGAATATCAGCTATTTACAAAGGTACGCCAAATTATTAAAGACAATATTCAACGGATTCAAACACTAGCGGCCAATTTAGCACAATTGGATGTGATCCAGTCTTTAGCAACAGTTGCTGAGAAATATCATTTTGTTCGACCAACTTTGACTGATGAACAAACCATTGCTATTAAAGATGGTCGACACCCAGTGGTTGAAAAGGTGTTAGGTCATCAATCTTATGTTGCTAATGATGTGGATATGCAACCGGATGATACAATTTTATTGATTACTGGTCCAAATATGTCTGGAAAGTCAACATATATGCGCCAATTAGCGCTAATTGTTGTGATGGCTCAAATCGGTTCATTTGTGCCAGCTAGTGAAGCAACGTTACCGATCTTTGACCAAATCTTTACGCGTATTGGTGCTGCAGATGATTTGATTTCAGGAAATTCTACGTTTATGGTTGAAATGTCTGAGGCAAATACAGCTTTACAGAACGCCACGAAACACTCTTTAATATTATTTGATGAATTAGGAAGAGGAACCGCAACCTATGACGGTATGGCGCTAGCGCAAGCTATTATTGAATATGTTCATCAACATACTCAAGCAAAGACCTTGTTCTCAACGCATTATCACGAATTGACAGCACTGGCTGATGAATTGACTGCGTTACGTAATGTACATGTTGGTGCAACCGAGGAGCATGGTGAATTAATTTTTTCACATAAGGTATTGCCCGGACCGGCTGATCAAAGTTATGGAATCAACGTCGCCAAGTTAGCTGGATTACCAGAAACATTAATTAAGCGTGCTGCTAAAATTTTAGCCAATTTAGAATCGCAGGATGTGTCGTTAAGAACTGCACCCATGCCGGTAACCCAATTAGCTGATACTGCCACGGCGATGGTAACGGATGATGAAAAAACATCACATGAGAAAAAATCAACGGATAATGCACAACTAGCTTTGTTTGATTTGCCTGATCCAATTGACCCTGAAACTAAACAAGTTGTTGATGAATTGAAAAACATTAATGTTGCAACTATGACGCCATTGGAGGCGTTGATGAAATTAAATGAGTGGCAGCAAACAGTACAATAAATGGGAGAAAGACGTATGGCTGAAATTCATGAATTATCGGAAATTCTTGCAAATCAAATTGCAGCTGGTGAAGTCATTGAACGGCCGGGTTCTGTTGTTAAAGAATTAGTCGAGAATGCCTTGGATGCTCATGCAACACAAATTGACGTGTTAGTTGAAGAGGCTGGTGTTAAATCAATTCGTGTAATTGACAATGGGGATGGTATTCCTGGCAATCAAGTTGCACGTGCTTTTTTAAGGCACGCTACATCAAAAATCAACTCAAGACAAGATTTGTTCCGAGTGCAGTCACTGGGATTTCGAGGTGAGGCGCTACCTTCCATTGCGTCAGTTGCAGATGTTGTTCTACAAACAGCAACGGCTGATGCTGAACAAGGTGCTAAGATTCATTATCAGGGTGGTAAAATAATTGAGGAAACCGGCACGAATGCACGACAAGGAACAGATATCACTGTGTCAGATTTGTTTTTTAATACCCCAGCGCGGTTAAAGTATTTAAAGTCACAGGCAACTGAGTTATCCCAGATTGTCGATGTCATCAATCGTTTAGCAATGAGTTATCCGAATGTTGCCTTTCATTTGGTTCATAATGGTAAAGAATTATTACAGACAGCAGGCAATGGCAATTTACAGCAAGTCATCGCTAGTGTATATGGCGTGCAACAAGCACGTAAAATGTTATCAGTTTCTGCCCATGACAATGATTTTGAAATAAATGGATTTATTTCTTTACCAGAGTTAACTCGCGCTAACCGATCATATATTTCTATCTTAATCAATGGGCGGTTTGTTAAAAATTATAATTTGAGCAAGGCCATTGTTAAAGGCTATGGATCAAAGTTAATGGTGGGACGATTTCCAATTGCAATTTTACAAATTAAAATGGATCCATTATTAGTTGATGTCAATGTCCATCCACAAAAACATGAAGTTCGTTTATCTAAAGAAACCCAATTGATGTCTTTGATAGAAGAAATGGTTGTCCAGCGTTTTGTTAACGAAAATCTTATTCCCAATGCTTATGAGAATTACATGCAAGGGAACCACGATAGTTATGTCGTACCAGAACATGATAATGACCAATTTATGACCCAGTTACAAGAAGCTTCAGTAACTTTTCATCAGGAAACAGGTCGTAGCTTGCAAAATATAAGTAGTGATGAGATTGAGATACCAGAAATACCGATAGCTAATGACCCTGATTTAAGTACAACGCAAACACAAAATGATGAGGTTGTACCAATTGTGATTACAAAGTCGCAGGATTTAGTAAAGAAATCAGTCCGAGATTTTGTTGCAAAGTATACAGCTGAAACACCTAGTCTGCCATTTACTGAAGCGGCTGATCCTGTGGCTGCAGAAGAGGTTAGTTTATCATTCACAAATACTGATTTAGTTGATGATAGTCGGCACGATAAACCATTCCCTGATTTGCAATATATTGGTCAGATACATGGTACATTTTTATTTGCACAATCGCCAGAAGGTTTTTATATTGTTGATCAGCATGCAGCTCAAGAACGAATTAAATATGAATATTATCGTGAAGAAATCGGTAAGGTCGGTTTAGAAAGTCAAAAATTATTGGTACCGATTGTACTGACATATCCGAAAATAGATATTTTAAAAATACAAGCACATGCTAGTCAGCTTGAACAAGTTGGCTTAAATCTAGAATCATTTGGGGATGATGCAGTAATTGTGCGTGAACATCCTGCCTGGATTGAAAAGGGGCAAGAGGAAGCGACAATTCGTGAGATGGTTGACTGGTTATTACGTGATGGTAATATCACCACAAAGGATTTTCGTGAAAAAACAGCAATCATGATGTCGTGCAAACGGTCAATCAAAGCAAATTGGGCTTTAAACGACTATGAAGCGCGTGGTTTATTAAAGCAATTGGCACAAGCTCAAAATCCATATAATTGTCCACATGGACGCCCAGTATTAGTTTCATTCACAAATACAGATATGGAAAAAATGTTTAAGCGGATTCAGGATTCTCATGAATCATGGGTTGAATATGATAATCACCCATTTTAATTTATATAGATAAGTAAGAGGAGAAGTATATGCAAGCCAGAGTTTTTTTTGCAACGATTACTGGTAATAATGAAGATGTTGCAGACGTTATTGTGGATACATTTAAAAATGAATCTGTTGATGTAACTAAGGAAGATATTCAATTGATTGACCCACAGGATATTTCAAGCACAGATACGGATATTGTTGTTGTGGTGCCATACACGTTTGATAAAGGTTCACTACCTGATGAAGCACTTGACTTCTATGAGGATTTAGTTGATACAGATTTAAGTGGCATTGTTTATGGTGTTTCAGGGTCAGGTGATGATTTTTATGGTGATGATTTTGCTGTCGCCATCGATAAATTTGAACAACAATTTGAGAAAACTGGTGCAACCAAGGGAGCTAAGGGTGTGAAGGTCAATTTGAGCCCAGATGCAGCTGCTACCGAAGCATTGCAGACCTTCACAAAGCAACTTATTGTGACCGCAAAACAACAAGAAAAATAAAATCCTTTTATTTTTAAACTTTTCGGGTATAATAATAGTCGAATATAAAAACGTTGAAGAAAACATGTCGCTTGACAAGTTATGTTAAAAGAGAGCCAATGTTGGTGTAAGTTGGCAACATAAGTTAGGTGGTACTATTTCCGAGTGTGCTGTGATATAAATGGCAACGTTTCCCGCGTTAAGGGATATGAGTGTAGCAGTTATGCTGTTATGAATTCGGGTGGTACCGCGTACAAGCGCCCCGTTATCAGAAAAATTCTGATGACGGGGCGCTTTTTGTTTATGACTGATGTGATTGAATCAACAACAGATATTAAGGGAGAAATAATTATGGCAGATGTACAAATTACATTTCCAGATGGTGCGGAAAAGTCATTTCCAGTAAATGTGACACCATTGGAAATTGCAAAAAGCATTTCCTCATCATTGGCTAAGAAAGCAGTTTCTGGAAAACTTAATGGCCAATATGTGGGTATGAATGATGCAATGACAACAGGTGGTAATTTTGAATTAATCACTAAAGATGATGAAGAAGGATTACAACTACTTCGCCATTCTGTTTCACACTTGTTGGCGCAGGCATTGAATCGTCTGTATCCAGACCAAATTCATTATGGTGTTGGACCATTTATCGCGAACGGTTTCTACTATGATACGGACAAGGTTGAAGGTAATCAAATATCAGTTGATCAATTCCCAGAAATTGAAAAAATGATGAAGCGTATTGTCAAAGAAAATTTACCAATTGTTTCTCGTGAGATTAGTCGCGATGAAGCTTTAGAGATGTTCAAAAATGATCCATACAAGATTGAATTAATTAATGATTTGCCAGCTGATGAACATATTTCAATTGCAGTTCAAGGAGAACATGTTGAATTAGACCGTGGTGGTTTAGTGCCATCAACTGGCTGGATCAAGCACTTTAAGTTGACATCTGTTGCTGGTGCTTATTGGCGTGGTAAGTCATCTAATCCAATGCTACAACGTATTTACGGAACCGCATTTTGGAATGCTGATGACTTAGATGCTGAAATGAAACGCCGTGCGGAAGCTAAAGAGCGTGATCACCGTAAGATTGGTGCTGATCAGGATCTTTTCTTTACGTCACAAGAAGTTGGTTCAGGGTTAGCAGTATGGATGCCTAATGGGGCAGCAATTCGTCGCACACTAGAACGCTACATAGTTGATCGTGAAGTACAAGACGGTTACCAACATGTTTACACACCAGTTTTGTCAAATCTAAATCTATACAAGCAATCTGGTCACTGGGACCACTATCGTGATGATATGTTCCCACCAATGGATATGGGGGACGGGGAATTCTTGGAATTGCGTCCAATGAATTGCCCATCACATATCATGGTGTACAAGCACCATCAACGTTCATATCGTGACTTGCCATTCCGTGTGGCAGAGCTTGGTATGATGCACCGTTACGAAAAGTCAGGTGCCTTGACTGGATTATCACGAGTTCGCGAAATGACGCTAAATGATGGTCACACCTTTGTGATGCTTGATCAAATTGAGGATGAGTTTAAGAAGATTTTGCAGTTAATGGTTGATGTTTATAAAGACTTTGACATTACTGATTATCGTTTCCGTTTGTCATATCGTGATCCTAAAAATACAGAAAAGTATTTTGATGATGACGAAATGTGGGAAAAAGCACAACGTATGTTGAAAGGTGCTATGGATGATATGGACTTAGAATACTTTGAAGCTGAAGGTGAAGCAGCCTTTTATGGTCCAAAGTTAGACGTCCAAATCAAGACAGCCTTAGGTGGTGAAGAAACGTTATCAACGATTCAACTTGATTTCCTATTACCAGAACGTTTTGATGTCACATATGTTGGATCAGATGGTGAATTGCACCGTCCAGTGATGATTCACCGTGGTATTATTTCAACGATGGAGCGCTTTACCGCATACCTAACTGAAATGTACAAGGGTGCATTCCCAACATGGTTAGCACCTCATCAAGTACGTATTATTCCAGTTAACCGTGAAGCACACGGTGAGTTTGCACAAGCATTGACAGATCGTTTGGTTAAGCAAGATATTCGTGCTGATTATGATGGTCGTAATGAAAAATTAGGTTACTTAATTCGTAATGCACAATCATTAAAGATTCCATACACCCTTGTTATTGGAGATGAAGAAGTATCAAATGATACAGTAACGATTCGTCGTTTTGGTTCACGTGATACTAGTGTTAAGTCAGTTGATCAATTTGAGACAGACTTGCTTGCTGATATCGCTAATCATTCACGTGCACTAGATACCCTTGAAAAGGCAGTTAAAGGCGAATAATTTCGTTGCATAGAGGCTTCAAACTTTTTAAACGCGTTTATGCTATAAAAATTATCGATTTATAATTCAGACAAATTTAGTAAGAAGAGTTTAGAACATTTTTTGTTCCAAGCTCTTTTAATTTTTTCAAAGTATTTTGATTGCAATTTTAACGGGATTGGTATATTATTGGTCTATACCAAAACGTTATAAATGGAGTGTAATTATGAAAATTATTGAAGTAAAAGACCAACAAGCAGGTGGTAAGGCTGGATTTAATATCTTTAAAGAAGCATTAGCAGATAATGCGCAAGTGTTTGGGTTAGCAACAGGTTCAACGCCAATTTCAATTTATCAAGAATTGGTTGCTAGTGATGTTGATTTTTCAGATAAAATTTCAATTAATTTAGATGAATATCAAGGTTTAGCGGGTACTCATGATCAAAGTTACCGTTATTTTATGAACCAAAATTTATTCAATGCAAAACCATTTAAAGAAAGCTATGTACCTAATGGCTTGGCTGAAAACATTGCTGAAGAGACAGCGCGTTATGATAATATTATCGCTAATCACCCAATCGATTTACAATTATTGGGCTTAGGTCAAAATGGTCATATTGGATTTAATGAACCTGGAACACCATTTGATAGTCAAACACATGCAGTTGATTTAACACCATCAACCATTGCGGCTAATGCACGTTTTTTTGCGAATGAAAATGAAGTGCCTCGTCGTGCAATTTCAATGGGAATTGGTAGTATTTTAAAGTCTAAGAAAATTCTACTAGTTGCTTATGGAGAAAATAAGGCCGATGCTGTTGCGGCTATGATTGAAGGTCCGGTGACGGAAGATATGCCAGCAAGTGCTTTACAAACACATGCGGATGTGACCGTAATTGTTGATCACGCAGCTGCTTCAAAAATTAAGAATCGTGAAAATATCACGGTACTGTAAAAATTATAGGCTGATAATTAAGACGTTTTTAGCAAAAAGGGGTTGGGACATCATCTTGTCCCAACCCCTTTTGTTTACTATCTCAATCGCTCTATTAATATAATTGTTTTCTATTTCTATACTAACGTCTGTGTGCTTCGAAAATATTGACTACTGATGTCTGAATTTAAAAGCTCATTATTCGCTTACCCGTATAGATGGTGGCTAGTGTAAAACATGGTCTATGTGCTAAACTTGTATATAAAGTTAGAGAAGAGGGGTTAACCCATGGAAATGACAGGAAATGATTTCATTGAGGTCTTAACTGAAGAAACGTATACAAAAAAGACGTTTGAAGCTGCAGACCAAGCAACGATTGCCCTGGATGATTTATTTGCTTTTGTTGAAAAGGCAACAGCTGAAAATCAATTGTTTAGCGCAGAAGTATTAATCAATGAAGAAGAACCAATTAGTTTACGTTTGGAAACAAGTTTAATTAATTTGCCAATTCGTTATACAAATGCAATTCGTAAAATTGTTATCAATGATCCAGAAACAGAAGTGTCATTGTATATGATTGTGGAACATCCACTAGTTACTAAGTCGCATTTAATTATTAAAAAAGCAGCTTCGGTACAATCATTTTTAGACGATTCGGCTTCTGTTGAAGAAAAAATAGCATCATTTTTCAATGAACAAATCGAAATTATTAATCAAAATAAAATAGCAGCAGACGCTGAGGAGAATTCAGTTGATCAAGCAGAACATGACGAATCAAACTGACGGATGTGACGATTAGTTTGGTCCTGAATAGGGTGAGATAAATTTTTGAGTTTGTGGGGTCATATTATGTTGTGCCTTTTTGTCACATTGGAGGAATTAAATGATGAAACATAATGTTATTGCATCACATAAAGTGATTGGTACGATCATTAGTATTATTGTTTTCATAATTCTGTTTAAATATTTAGCAGTACAAATTGGTGATACCAAAGACAATGCTACTTTGGCACCAGCATGGTTGTCGTTAGTAACTGCGATATTTGGTCCCGTATCAGGAGCAGTGACCGCTTTTATCGGACATGCAACTAGCGATATGCTGACTAATAGTGCAACGTCGACCGTGTGGTGGACATGGACGATTGCAGATAGTTTATTTGGATTATTCATCGGACTGATTACCCGTCGATTAGCGATTTTTATTGGAAAGTTAACAACACGAAAGTTAGTGTTATTTAATATCTGGCAATTAGTTGCCAATGTCGTTGCTTGGTTGATTATTGCACCTTTAGGAGATCATTGGGTTTATAACCTCTCATTGTTAGAATCAATGAAAGAAGGTGGCTTAATTGTTGTTGTGAATTTCTTGGCGATTGCAATTGTTGGCACCATCTTGTTTAAAATTTACCAGCATTATGCTGTTGATTAACCTTGATATTTATGCACATCATCAATTAGTTAAGTCCAAATTATATAATAAAGATAAAAAGCGAATGAACCGTTAAGATTAAGCGATTCATTCGTTTTTTTGTCTTTAATTGTACATGGTGAAAAAAGTAATTGTGTGATAAAATTTATGCACAAGAATGAATAAAAGCGAGGATGATATGGCAAAGATTATTGATGGTAAAGAGATTGCTAAGAAATTACGGTCTGCAGTTTCAGAACAAGCTGCTATTTTAAAAGAACAATCAGTTATTCCTGGTTTGGCGGTGATTTTAGTAGGTGATGATCCGGCTAGTGAAATTTATGTACGAAACAAAGAACGTGCGGCTAAAAAGGTTGGCGTTCATGCAGTAACCTTTAAATATCCAAGCACAGCTACCGAAAAAGAAATTTTGGATAAGGTAGCTGAATTGAATGCGGATGATACAATCGATGCGATTTTAGTACAGAGTCCTGTACCATCACAAATCAATGAACAAAAAGTTCAAGAAGCGATCATTCCAAGTAAAGACGTTGATGGTTTCCATCCTGAAAATGTGGGTCGTTTATATGCTAACCAAGCAGGATATTATCCTATTGCTAATACACCGCGGGGCATTATGACAATGCTACAGCATGAAAAAATTGATCTGCTAAATAAACACGCAGTAGTTATTGGTCGATCAATTTTAGTCGGTCGACCAATGTTCGCCTTATTACAAGCGGCAGATACAAGTGTCACGCTACTCCATCGTTACACACCAGCCGCATTACGTCGTGAATTATTGGCTACCGCAGATGTTGTTGTGGTTGCAACAGGTGTCCCGGATTTGGTAATGGGAGCTGATTTGAAACCAGGGGCCGTGGTTATTGATGTTGGTATTAACCGGTTACCAAATAATAAATTAGTTGGAGATGTAAATTTTGGTACTGCTGAGAAGGTGGCAAGTGCAATCACACCTGTCCCTGGTGGCGTTGGTCCGATGACTATTGCTACATTATTACAAACAACTGTCGAACTTGCAGCTGAGCATCACCAAATAGAATTGGAGCAAGGATGGCAGAATATTTAACAGTATCAGCATTAACAGCCTATTTAAAGCGTAAGTTTACAGCAGATCCATATCTAAAGAAAGTCTATGTGACTGGAGAAATATCAAATTATCGCCAACGACCTGGTCATCAATATTTTAAAATTAAGGATGACCAAGCCGTTGTTTCAGCAACAATGTTTAAGTCGGCTTTTAGTCGTTTGAAGTTTCAACTTGAACCAGGGATGAAAGTTAATGTTACTGGACATATGGATCTTTACGCACCCAATGGTTCATATAGTTTGATTATTGAAACAATTGAACCAGATGGTGTTGGGGCATTGTATCAAGCATATGAGCAATTAAAAGAGAAATTAGAAAAAGAAGGTTTATTTCAAGCAAGACAAGCTAAAATACCGTTATTTCCACGAAAAATTGCAGTGATTACATCCCCAAGTGGGGCGGTTATTCGTGATATTATGACCACAGTACAAAGGCGCTATCCAATTGCTGAAATTGTGCTATACCCAGCGGTTGTCCAAGGAGATGGTGCAGTGCCATCACTATGTCAGCAAATTGATGCTGTTAATCAATCTAGTGATTATGATGTCCTGATTATTGGACGTGGTGGGGGATCAATCGAGGATTTGTGGGCGTTTAATGATGAAAAACTTGCGCGGCAATTACTGACAGTAAAAATTCCGGTTATTAGCTCTGTCGGTCATGAAACTGATACGACCATCGCTGATTTTATCGCCGATAAACGAGCAGCTACGCCAACTGCTGCTGCTGAATTAGCGACACCAATGCCATTAGCAGATTTATGGTTAGCTATTCAACAAGACCAACAAAAATTGGTGATGATCCTGCAACGCGAAATTGCGCAACGGAAAGATTATCTGTCACGGTTACAACAAAGTTACGTGTTAACCAATCCTGAACGATTATATGAAGGATATCTACAACGCCTGGACATTGCGCAAGATAAATTAATTCGGACGGCATCGTTACAAATCAATCAGCAAAAACAACAAGTAGCGACACTGAAACCCCGACTAAAAATGAGTATGGATCATGAAATGAAGCAGGCGCAGCAACGTTTTGGACAAGCTGCAGCTGGTTTACAACTGGTAAGTCCACTAGCTATTTTAGCCCGTGGTTATAGTGTGACAAAAAAAGAATCAGAAGTAGTTCGGCAATTAGACCAGGTTGCGTTGGATGATAATATTTCAATTCAGGTATCAGACGGCGAAATTCTTGCACGGGTTACGGAAAAGAAAGAGAAGTAAAATGGCAGAGAAAACATTCGAAGAAAACCTAGCAACCTTAGAAAAAATTGTTAGTGAGTTAGAAAAGGGTGATGTCCCTCTAGAGGAGGCATTAAAACAATTCGAAATTGGCATTAAAATTAGCCAAGATTTACAAAAAACATTACAAAATGCTGAGACAAGTCTCGCAAAAATTGTCAATGAGGATGGTAGCATCAGTGACTTTGGTGATGGAGAATAAGTCATGCAATTTAAAGAATTCTCGACAAATATTGTCCCTCAAATTGAACATACTTTAGAAAATGAACTTGCTAAGAGTGCCTCGGTAGCAGAATTACAAGAAGCGATGCGCTATGCGGTAATGGCTGGTGGTAAACGGCTTCGTCCAATGCTGTCATTGGCTGTTATTCAAACTTACGGG
>OMJG01000655.1_pt1 | contig 24417 bp, 26 predicted proteins | sample 1646431 | NCBI WGS metagenome assembly OMJG01 (sample SAMN03771674, study PRJEB25209) | food metagenome | isolation source: Cotija cheese | place: Mexico:Jalisco,Michoacan | collected 2011-12-12
TAAAAATTGAACTGGCAATTTTAGTCTATAATTTAGGATTTTTTAATTTTGTGACGAACTAGCACCACGCGTGCTTTGAGTATTTAAGACACGCCATAAACCACCAGCACAAAAATTAAAAAAATTGGATTGCTGGGTTGAAGTGAGATGTTGCCAATCAGAATTTTCGGTTAAGTTGACAATGTCCAACAGTTTGAGTACAGTTAACCGATGTAATGTGTATGAGAAAAAGTCGGAATTTTGTAAAACTTGTAATCGATTTTTGTTGCCAAGCCAAAATTTGAAAAGAGCGTCGATAAAATCATTTAAACAAAGTATTGGTGTTTCTTTCAATATTTCGATAAAGTCATTTGCAGAATTATCCAAAAATCCTTCAATGACTTTTTGTGTGGATGAATAATGACGATAAAAAGTTTTTCTAGATACTCCTGACTTTAAGCAAAGTTCTGTGACAGTAATACTTTCGAGTGTTTGTCCAGTTTCAATTAAATCAAATAGCTGTTTTACCAATTTAGCATCAGTTAGTTGATATTGTTCTTGTGGCATTTGCTTTATCCCCTTTCATCTTTCATCAAAACCTAAATCATCATTTATTGAATTAAATAGTGGCAAATCAGGGATATGCTGGACACACAACCTGATTTAACCACTATTCATGTTTTAAATTCGTCTTTTCTGGGTTCAGGAGGTTTAAAGAAGCCGTACGTCTTTTTATGCTAAGCTGTCTTTTTTCCGTTTCTTAATGAGGGTAGATGCATACATGGCAAAAATTGAAGCTATACCAATGTACAGCAAGCTCAACATTGAAGGTCCAGTGATTGATGCGTCTGTAATATACATTTGGTTAAGAATAAGATCATAGGCAAATCGAATTGGCGTAATATCATAAACATAATTATGATAGAAGGGACTCAGCATTTGCGGAATGAAAGTAATGACTGCCATTGAACCTATCCAGATAATAAGTAGTAATGGCCATCCTTTTAGTCCAAGCAAATCGAGTACAGCTGACTGCAGTAGATAGAAAACAAATGATATACCACCAATCATCAGTAGGAATTGTTTTGGATCATGAATTGGCACAGAATAGCAAACTTTTGTGAAGAAGTAAACTGATACAGCAATCGCAGTGACAATTGCGATACCCGAAATTAATTGACTTGTGACACTAGTTAATGAGAGGCGGCCATCAGTACGTTTCTTCTCATTCTTACTATGGTCTCGCCAGTTCAGTAAACTAGCAATAAGACTACCGAGCCAACAGAAGATGGTTACTAAGAATGGCGCCATACCACTTATTTCTTTGGTTGAAACTTTATTACGTTTTATCAGTGTTGTGTGAATTGGTGTTTGCAATTTAGACCAGTCCTGCGGAGAAAGCGTTAGCCCTGACTTATTTGCAACGGTTATATATTCGTTGGAAATCTTCTGATTTAGACGGTCAGTCATCTTCGGAAGTGCAGTGGTCAAAATGTTTGCAACCGTCACATTACTACCTTGACTGACGTATACCGAGACTTTTGCTTGTTCGGGGGTTGTCTTGGTCAATGAAGTTGCTAAGGATTTTTGTTGTTGGAATGGTGCCGTCTCAGCTGCCATTGGCGTTTTAACTGCCAATGCGGCTAGTTTCTGAGTGATGATTTTACCTTTCAAATAGTCTGTTTGCTGATTGATAGCTTTAGTAAATCCCGAATGAATGACAACAGCCCCGTAGTATTTTCCGGATGCAAAACCGTTAGTGAGTTCACTCGTGTGGTTTGCGTCGACCCATTTGATTTCCGAATTTTTCTTATGGCTCTCTTTCCGTAATTTCTTGACAACATTTTTAGCATCTTTTCCCTTGTCGTTTACTACTAAAGCTAACGGCAAGTGGCGAACCTTAACGGTGCTTCTAGCGCCAACTTGCGCAAAGGCAAATAAGCCAATTAATATAGCCGCGACTAACATGCTGATCCAGATACTTTTTCTCTTAAACACATTGAGCATTTTTACTACCCCCTTTTTTATTCTATGGGTAGTTTATATTAATTTTGAAATTACAAACATGGTCAAATTAATATGATTTGTGGCTTAAGGCTACAAATGGCAGCAATATGAGCTATAAGGTTACAGAAGTGGCAAAACTGGTAATGGGGGAAGCGCTATGACGGATTTTAGAATAAAAAAAACTGACGATGTGATCACTAAATCGTTTGTTGACCTAGTAATAGAGAATGGATTTGACAACGTGACTGTCAAGGACATTGCACTCAGATCTCTGATTAGTCGTAAAACGTTTTATTTACATTATGATGACAAATTTGCACTGACTGATGCGATATTACAAGATATTTTAACGTGGCTTGATGAGACATTGGAAAAAAGGCGTTTACTTATAAATCAGGGGGTGGTCTTAAGTAACGCCATTAGTAAACTAGAACCGGAACTTAGACAATTACTGACGTGTTGGCGCAGACCAATCAACGCGATAATGACAATTCCACAAGCTAAGATGCGACTAATGGATGGTCTTAAAGATATTTTAGGTCGTCATTTACAGGCAGCTTTCAAACATCCAGAGTCAGATTTGGAAATCAATGTTATTGGCGGCATGATGTTAGGCATGATTGAGTATTATTTGCAAATAAATGACTTTCCATCGGGTGAAGAGCTGAAACAATTATCAAGTAGCATTAGATTGATACTTGGAGAGTAATATAGGCATCACGGTTACGGGTTTTAGAACGCGTAACGAATTCACTGCAATCAAAGAAGCGGTTTTTAGGATGGTGTGCAGGCCCTGGTTAGTACTGTTAGAATCATGGCAGGAATCCAGATGATCAGTATAAGTTACCAGTTCACCTGAGCAAGCTGTGCCAAGTCGGCTGGAGTCAGTGTGCGACTTTGAATAAAAATGGTGTATGCCACGGCTGGTGTTGCTACGGTGGGTTGTGACAGCCAAAATTTTAAGATGGTTAAGATATTGGTAATCAGTAGTTCCTGTGCCAAGTGAGTTGTAACGTCACCAGCCAGTGGTGTAACTGCTGTTTGAAGAGTAGATTGACGGCCGATTTTAGTCATAATGAGCCGATGGATTTTATGGGTGAGCTGGGAGGCAGCACATTGCAATAAAGTTAGGACGATTTGGCGCTGCTGATAGAGATAGTTGAGGACTTCATGGAAGGGTGCAGTATTATCGCCGTCATGTTGATGGCTGTAAAAATAAAGGCAATCTGATTAATCAGTTGATCCTCAATGTGGTCGAGCAAGGCATATTTGTCAGAATAGTAATGATAAAAGGTCCCACGAGCAATCCCGGCTTGATGGAGAATCATTTTGATGGTTAATTGGTTGAAATTAGTCGTTTTAAGCAAGTGAATACAGGCGTGGTCAATTAGATTGGTTGTCTGTAATTGACGGGGCATTCTTTCGGACATTGGCAGATTCTTCCTTTCTGTTTGTTTCAGTTCAGATGGTATCATCGTAGCTAGCAAAATCGGATATAACGCACCTTGGAAAATGTCGCGACAGCAGATTAGCGATGATGGGGTACTGAGGCTACTGATGATAGAAGGGTAGCCTAAAAAATCAATCAAATAAGCATGGTTGAATAAGTCACTGTTATCTTACGCAAGGTTAGCGACCTTGACAAGTAGAATTAGGCAACGATGACCGCAAAGAAGTGAGCGGTCAGTTTTTAACGAATGGGACATATCTTAACTTACAATATCCGTTGGTGCGCGTAAATTTTAATAAGGCATGTTTTGCCAAAAGCTTGCGAATAATACTAAAACCGCTAATTTCAATGTCAGTATTAGGACAGTTGAAATTAGCGGTTTTCACAACGGCGAATGCGGCTTCCAAGATACGCATTCATTGAACCTGGAAATATGAATTAGTGACGATGGACAGTTGATGCTTGTGAATCACTCTCAGGAATGAAGTCGAATTTGCTGGTTTGGATGGCTATGAAAAATTTGATTGCAATCAAAGCCTGTGTGCCTAAGATGACCAGCAGCATGACCATAATATCGGTACTGATCGAGCCGCCCAGTGAGATGGCATGGCGCAAGCCATCAATCAAATAAGTCATCGGCAAATAAGGCGTTAAGTTACTGGCAAAACTACTGGTTAATTGGATAGGGTAGAGTCCAGAGGATGCCGATAATTGTAGTACCAAAATAATCGTGATCAACCACGTGCCAAACCCGCCGAGTAAGATTCTTAGACAGAAAATGATGGAAAGAAAGGTCAAACTACCGAGTAGTAATAGCCAAAATAAGCTGCTTGGAGATTTGGCGGTCAAGTTGACGACATGATTTAGGCTACCATCCAGTAATAAGGCCTGAAGAACACCAACACTACCAACGATCGACATTTTTGAAGCCCACCAAGTGAGAAAGTGCCGGGGCTTTTTGCTGGGAGTTTCAGCATCATACATGGTACCGAGTGCGATGCCACCAACGAATAACCCGATGGCAATCGCAAAGGGGGCCATACCCGTACCGTTGTTAGGAACGGCAGTTTCGTCAGTGACTGTTGATCTAACTGGCGTTGCTAAGGCGTTAATGTTGGCAGTCCGGTCATTGATGGTGGCTAGCAGATGCGCACTAGTTATCAAGTTAGTTGCGAGAGTTGTATTGCCAGTGGCTACTTGAGTCAAATCGGTGTTTTCGGTATTTAAGCCATGCTCAAGTTGTGTCATGCCGGCCGTTAGTTGGGCAAGCCCCTGTTTAGTTAGTTGGGTCGTGGCATTAATAGGTCGCTTAGCTTGAAAGGCAATTAGGTCAGAATTTAAATGTTGAGCGCCTACACTTAGCTTGTTTACCCCAGCTTGTAGTTGATTACTGCCAGTCGCCAGGGCCAGGTTGCCCCGGCTAGCGGCGCTCATGCCGTGGGTAACTTGATGAAGCGTCCCGAGTAAGATGGTTGCGTACATTTTAGTGACCTGGGTGGCGACGCGATTTTCAATGGCGGTGGCAGCGCCAGTGGTCATTTTTGACACAATATAATTCCGACCAGAACTGATGCGATAATAGAGATGTAACTGTTGCGGATGCGTACTCAAGAGTGTTGTGGCATTTTTAGAAAAATCACTGGGAATCGTGATAATCATGTAATACTTACCATTTTTAAGGCCAGTAGCTGCGGTCCGGCGATTAACGTCTTGGTAATCCAGTGAATCTGAGCGATTTAATGCTTGCACTAGATTGTGACCAATCTTGATGGTCCGACCGTTGTAATTTTGCGTGATATCATGATTAACAACGGGCACGTTAGCCATTTTGCCATAAGTGTTCCACATGGATGATAAATATAGCCAGCAGTATATGGCTGGAATTAACGCAATCGCAATTAAAACGAAGCACATACCATGTTGGTGGATGAGTTGTTGCCACTCGGTTTTAAACATAATTGATTCCCCCTCAGTGATTGATTACTGAACAAGTTGTTCAGAAGTTATTTTAAGAGGGGAAATGGCCGGATTCAATGGACAAACGAGACGAAAATGTTCAAGTTTGTGAGGTGTTTAATCATTAATGTCAGTCGGGAGTACTGTATTGAAATGTTGATGATGATTGAACGCAGCAATTAATTACTATTTAGTTGTCTTTACGAGATTGGTTACTAGTATGGCCTGGCAACAAGGCATCGTCTATTTGCTAGTAATTTGGTGTTCAATTGAGAATGCAGAAATTGTCATAGATAAGTTGGTCTAGTAATGACTAAGCGAACCCAACGAAAATACCAACGGTTTAATTCGCAAATGCTTCCCTAGAGGAACTGATTTAAACGATCTCAATGACCAAGGAATTGTCGCATTCGTTACAGATTTAAATAATTGATTACGCAAGGTCTTGGGATGGAAAAGTCCAAGTGAGGTTTTATTTGATAAGATGTTGCACTTGATTTGATAATTCCGTTTTAATAAATAGTATGAACTGGCCAATTCTCATGCTAATAAACGATGTAACGGTCGATAAATTAAGTTGTTTCCAATTGCCATTGAGTTACCAACTCGCTGAGGGCCAATGTGAGTTCATCACAGATCAGTTTCGGAGCGGGCACTGTTTTCTCAGTAAAAAGGGTATTGAGCAACATGCCAAATCCGCCAATTGAGTAAGTAATTGCATAGCGATAACTTGGATTTTCGGATGACAGCTTAGATCGCCAAGGAGCCTTAATTTGCAAAATTGCGGTAGTGATTTGGACTTGATTACGAGCAATTAAAGGTAATAATAATTCGTGCTGCGCTAATAGTTGAATAACGTTACGATGAGGCCACAACGTGTCGATGAAAATGGTTGGAAGATTATTAGGCGTTAGTTGACAAGTGGTTAGTTCATGTTGATAACGTACTAGCGCTTGATGTAGTCCTTCATCCAAAATTGCTGTTTTAGTTTTAAAGTAGCGGTAATAGGTACGGCGTGAATAACCAGATTCCAAGGCTAATTGTTTGATGGTGATTTCTTTCAAAGTCTCAGTCTGCAAAAGTCTGATTAATGCTTCAACGTAAGCTCGTTTTGAGCTATTAATCGTTGCTTGATGAATCATGACACAGATGCCCCCTTTTTGACGCACTTAACGTTGTTGTCTTTATCATGGTGAAAGCGAATCGTATACTACAACTATAAGAGGAGGAATGAGCTATGGCAAATTTTAATTCATTTTGGTTGTTAGCATTATTATTTATCTTTCACGATTTTGAAGAACTAGTCAGTGTTCCTACTTGGGTACAGGCACACAGTGCTCAGTTTGGTCGCCATACGCTGTTTGGTGGTGTTGGTCGTTCAGATATACTAGCTGTAGGTATTTGGGAAGAATTCTGCTTGTATATTACCATTGCAATGTTGGCAGGCCATTACCACACACCGTTACTGATGGCCGCCACAACAGTTCCGTATTTGTGCCATCTTGTCATGCATATTGTGTTTTCGTTGGTGAAGAAAAGTTACGTTCCTGGCGTATTCACAGCTATTATTGAATTGCCGGTGACGAGCTATTACTTAGTTGTCCTTATGGGATCGGTTACTAGTACAATTTGGCAGTGTCTTGGTGTTATTATTTTTGCTGTTGTATTATTTGTCGGTAATTTGGGATTTATTCATTGGGGAATGCAGAAATTGTCAAGGCTTATCAGATAAGATGGTTTAGCCATGACTAAAGGAGAGTTAGCTGATAGGCTGTAAATAGTTTGTATCGAGAGTGGCGTTGCACATGCCAATTAAGATGCATTGTGCCCGCTAATCTAGTATGCGTTATGAGTATAGCAGGACAATTTATAAGTCCCAAAGCTTATCTACGGCAGTTAAAGTACATGGACTCAATAACGGGTTTACCGGTGTTTTATCATTGATTGGTGTGAAGTTTAAATTTCTGATTTAAGTCAATTATGATATTTGGAAAAATAGCCACACCGGTACAAGTTCTAAGGCAATAGTTTTTTTGCAATTTGTGATTGTCTGTATTGAGAAAATAATTTATTTGTATGTTACAGCTGACTTGAATGACGTCTGCTTTAATCTAACTAGAATGATAAAGATTCGGTATGGTAGAAATGATTCAATAGGAGTCGTTATTTAGTCACAATTGGCTGTACTTTTAATCAATAGGGTGCTGAGACCTGCCCTAGAAATTGATATTAACTGATGAGCAGTCAGGTCAACTGGACTAAAATCGTTAGTTTCTTGATGGAACTAGTCATTGATGACAGGTGTGTGAATCGATAGCAACCGAAACAATCCATTTTCGAGTTTTAGGATTCTTCCGGTATAATGAAGCATAACTGATGACAAGGGGGACGATCACATGATTGAAATTCACGAATTAACGAAGCGTTATGGGGAGAAGACGGCATTAGATCAGCTCACTTTAACGATTGCACCAGGCCAGATCTTCGGCTTCTTAGGCCATAATGGTGCCGGTAAATCAACGACAATCAAAAATTTAGTCAGCATTATTAAACCAACGAGTGGCACGATCACGGTCGATGGCCTAGACCTTGAACGGCAGCGGCAAGCCGTCAAAGAAAAGATCTCCTACGTGCCAGACACACCCGATATCTTTCTCCAACTTTCAGCGATGGAATATTGGGATTTGATAGCCGCGGCCTATCAACAATCAGAGACTGCGCTTGAAGCGCGACGGCAACAGCTGGTAGCCTTGTTCGATATGGCCGACCACGCTGAAGAGCCGATGGCCAGCTATTCACATGGGATGCGTCAAAAAGCTATTTTGATTGGGGCGTTGTTGCCCGATCCCGATATTTGGATCTTGGATGAACCGCTACAAGGGTTAGACCCACAAGCCGCTTTTGACTTGAAAAATCTGATGAAGGCTCATGCTGCCAAAGGCAAGACAGTCATTTTTTCAACCCATAACCTGGATACGGCCCAGCAACTATGCGACCGCTTAGCGATTTTGAAACAGGGCCAATTAATCTATACTGGTTCGGTTGAGCAATTACTAGCCCAACATCCGCAACAATCCCTTGAGGCGATTTATTTACAAATGGCCGGGCGTCTAACTGATGATCACCTAGTCGATGCGATTGAGGGTGAGCATGATGCATAAAAGTCAGCTACGCGTTTTGTTAGCCGTTAATCTCAGGTTGTTAAATCCGCAACTAACGGATCGGTTGCGTAAAAAAGGCGCCTCGGGAACGGCCTTGAGTAAGAAGTTAATGCGGCAGTTTTACTTGAACGCCTTGATGTTCCTTGGTATCTACGGCTTGACGATGGTTGCTTTTGATTTCAGCAAGTTACCAGGCATGTTCACGTTCTACGTGGCACTATTTATCTTATTGGGCATTTCGCAGAGTATTTCGGGTATTTATAATGTCTTTTTTGCGGGGAATGACCTAGCCGAATATTTACCGTTACCTTTTCGCAATCAAGAGATTTTTATGAGTAAAATTTTGGTCGTAATCTTCAACACGGTGCCTTTTACCATTCCGTTACTGTTGATTTTTATCATGACCGCGACTCGCGCAGGAATCTTTGTGCTGTTAGGATTAGTAATGGCAATCTTGATGTATGGGCTAATACTGAGTCTGCTGTTATGTCTGTGCGCCTTAATTGTCTTTGGCTTGACGAAACTAAAGGTGTTTCGCACTCATCAAAAGATGGTCATGAACATCATGTTAGGGCTCAATGCTGTCTTAGTGTTAATCGGACTCTACTTCATGAATCGGAGCTCATCATCGGACACTGGCACGCAGATCGACCGCACGCCAATACCCCCGTTACTACCGATTTTTAAAGCTTTTACGACTCCGTTGACAATGACGAGTCTACTGACTTGGGGTAGCTTGATCGTCGCTTTACTAATTTTGCTAGCGTTGACCAGCCGGTTTGTTTTGGCTCACTTGGTTGACCAACTAACCCAAGTTAATACGGCGTTAGTGGCGACCTCGCAACGTCGGCATGTGCGGCAACATAACCTCAACCAGCTTTTGCGCACCTATCAGTTCCAGCTACTGAAAGACCCCAGTTTGGCTTTACAATTATTCACGAATTCGATCCTGTTGCCATTGATTTTGGTCGGAACCGTTGTCTTTTCGGGAACAGCACCGAATTTTAGCCGACTATCGCTGAATTGGATTGGCGTCTGGTTTGTCAGTGGCATGGCTGGTGCCATCGTCAATGTTAATCAAACCTCGTTAGTCGGTAACGTTATTTCGCTTGATAAAATGAACTTTGACTTTGTGAGCGCACTGCCAATCCCAATGTCTCGTTACTTACGGCAAAAATTTCACTTGGGTTATTGGTTTCAGGTCATGATTAATACAGTAATGGCCCTAGTAGTGGGTATCGCTGGGCGAGCGCCATTAGCCCTCGATTTAGCTCTAATACTAGGAGTTGCTTTGGGCACATACTTAGCTGCCCAGCATTACTTTAGGCGCGATTATCAGTTACGGATGACGAATTGGACCAACGTGACGCAACTGTTTAATCGGGGTGGCGGTAATCTTGGGTTGATGCTTAACCTATTGGTCTGCAGTATTGTGGGTGCACTGACAATTGTGATCTATGGTGTACTGATTAATCTGTTTGCAGCGGCAGCCATGTTGATTAATATCATCGTATTGGTCGGTATCGGGCTTGTTTCTGGTGGCCTGATCTGGCATTACCGCAAGACTTTTTGGCAGCCATTGGACTAATAAGCATTAATTTAATAATCTAAAACATTAAACTAAAATAAAACTATTGACAAATCGCTCATCAAGTTTTAATGTTAATAACAACTTAATATTCGTCCATGAAACCGATGAAGTGGAGATCAAGATAATGATGCCCGTAAAGAGAGTCGCCGTTGCTGAGAGTGCGATCGAACGCAAATTATTAAATGGACCACTGAGGGCGCGACTAACGAACAGTTTTGTTCTACTACCTCGCGACGATAGGGAGTCGTCAATTCCCGGGAATGTGTTTGCATTTCGCTAAGCTGGGACCCAAGTCTAACCTGAATGGGGTAATTTGGTGTCCAACCAAGGTGGTACCGCGGAAAAATCCGTCCTTGACTGTCATTAGTCATGGACGGATTTTTTTTGATAGGAGGCAGTTCAATGCAGCAACGATGGCAACTAACCACAGCTCAAATAAAAATATCTTAATTAATGAGGAGTGGTTCAATATGAATCCAACATTACCAACCTTAATCCCTTATCGAGATCATTATCCCTACGTGCCAGTGATGGTCAAACGGCCACTCACCGCTTTTGATCCACTCGCGGTAGCTAAAATTGTCCATCAGATGGGGAACGGTTTTGCACTAACGATTGATCGGCATCAGCGCTATAGTTATTTCAGTTTTGAACCGCAGCAAAGTCTCACGGGACAAGGGCTTGCCAAGGATGATCGCCCTGCTAATGAAACGCTACAAGCGATTCTAGACCAGTATCGAACGCCGCGAATTCAAGGTCTACCACCATTTACTGGTGGCTTGATAGGGTACTTCGGTTATGAATACGTTCAACAATTTGTATCCAAGTTGCAATTAAAATCAGCAGCGACAACTGGCCTTGATGACCTGGGCTTATTCTTAGTCACGAGTGTCCTGGTCTATGACCACCGTCACCACGAGCTGGGGCTGACACAGCTGATCCCAACCGTTAATCTACCGGCCACTTACGCCGCAACACAAGCTAAGTTAACGCAAAAACTGACTGCCATCATTCAACAATTACAACAACCGTTAGCTTTGCCGCCGTTCCGCTTACAACAGCCGCTACAGATGCAAGCGGACCAGGCTACTTATGCGCGGCGCGTTGACCGCATTCGACGGCACATCTACGCGGGCGATATTTTTCAAATGATTTATGCTAATCCGTGTTTGGGGACTATGGAGGGGTCATTACTGGCAGTTTATCAGCAACTTCAAAAAACGGTGGCACCATATAACTGTTATTTTAAACAAGCTGATTTTGAAATGACGGCAGCGTCACCAGAAACGTTAGTCACGAAAGATGGTGAACAGGTCGCAACGTATCCATTGGCGGGGACAAGGCGTCGCGGTCGAACACCTGCCGAAGATCAGCAGTTGGCCCATGAATTGCAAACCAGTCCTAAAGAAGTTGCCGAGCACAATATGTTAGTTGACCTGGGACGTAACGATTTAGGGCAAGTTGCAAAGTTTAAAAGTGTCCGGGTGACTAATTTGCGACGATTAATTCGTTATTCACAAGTCATGCACCTAGGGTCCCGCGTGGCCGCAGAAGTGGCGCCCACCACCACGGCACTCCCAAGTACTTGCCGCTACTTTTCCAGCCGGGACGTTAGCCGGAGCGCCTAAAGTTGAAGCGATGACCCTGATTAATCATTATGAACAGGTCCCACGGGGCGTCTATGGTGGTTGTTTCGGCTACTTGGATTGTAACGGTAATTTGGACATGGCGATTGGTATCCGGCTGGCTTACCGAATGAATGAACGGTTGGTGATTCCAGCGGGTGCGGGGATTGTCGCTGACAGTATCGGCACCCAAGAATTTAAGGAGTGCCAGAACAAACAACGAGTGGTTGTTAAGGCAGTACAAGACGCAGAAAGGTTGGCCGACGATGGAATTATTAATTGATAACTATGACAGTTTTACTTATAACCTGTATCAACTGATTGGTCGGTTGGCACCCGATGTCCGGGTGATTAAAAATGACGACTTAACGGTCACGGCAATCAAAGCGCTACAACCTGCTCATATTATTTTGTCACCAGGACCGGGAACGCCTGCGCATACGGGGGTCAGCCCACAGGTGGTACAACAATTAGCCGGTCAAGTGCCAATACTCGGCGTTTGTATGGGCTTAGAAGTCATGGTCACGGCTTTTGGGGGTTCGTTGCGGGCAGCCCAGCACTTAGTTCACGGGCAGGCTACGTTAATGCACGTGCAGCCCTCATCACTATTCAAAGATTGTCCGATGCAGTTCGTGGCGGCGCGCTATCACTCATTGGTAGCCGATTCTAACTGCTTACCCGCGAACTTTCGGATCATTGGGACAAGCGATGATCAGGAAATCATGGCGGTGGAAGATGTGGGTCGTCAACTGTATGGGGTTCAATTCCATCCCGAATCGATCATGACACCCGCAGCCATCGGTGAACAACTGATCCGTAATTTTTTAGCACTTAAACATTAAACAGACGAGAGTGGAGGAATTCTTATGATTGAAACAGCGATTGCACAACTCACTAACCAAAAAGATTTAGACTTTAAGATGAGTCAACAAGTCATTACAGAAATTATGAAAGGTCAAGCCACCGACGCACAGATTGGTAGCTTTTTGACCGCCTTAGCCATTAAAAAGGCCACCATCGATGAAATTGCGGGGGCGGCCACGGCAATGCGGGCTCAAGCGTTACCCTTCGAAGCGAATCGGCCCACGCTGGAAATTGTTGGGACGGGCGGGGACCGGTCGAATTCGTTTAACATTTCAACGACCACCGCACTAGTGGTTGCAGCGGCAGGGGTGCCAGTGACCAAGCATGGTAACCGGGCGGCGTCGTCCAAGAGTGGGGCGGCGGATGTTTTGGAGACGCTCGGTGTCAAAATTGATTTGACACCGGCTCAGAGTTCAGCACTGCTAGATCGGACGAACTTTGCCTTTATGTATGCGCGTGAATATCATCAGGCGATGCGGTTTGTTGCCCCGGCTCGACAACAAATCAAGATTCCAACTATCTTTAATGTGTTAGGTCCCTTAGCTAATCCGGCCCACGCGGAGATGCAGCTATTAGGAGTATATCGGCATTCCTTGATGGCTCCGTTAGCCGAAGTCTTGACGCGCTTAGGTGTTAAACATGCGATGGTCGTGCACAGCCAGGATGGGTTGGATGAAATTTCTGCAGCGGCTCCTACTGATGTGATCGTAATCAATCATGGGCGTCAAGCAACGCTGACCCTAACACCAGAACAGTTCGGGTTGTCGCGCTGTGATCATGCTGACTTGATTGGCGGTAGCGCTCAAGTCAATGCCACCATCACACGGTCAGTACTCGCTGGGGAACCAGGCGCACCACGCGCTGTGGTCTTAATGAATGCTGCAGCGGCATTACACATTGCCAAACCGCAGTTGGACCTAGCGGCTGCTTTTGAACTGGCCCGTCAAACGATCGATCAAGGGGCTGCTGCAACCGAGTTAGAACGTTTAATTCAGGAAAGTCAGGCGGTGATGGCCTCATGATACTAGATCAACTCGTTCAGGCAAGTCAACAACGGGTTCAGGCAGTGTCAGTTAGGGATCGTGCGAAGCGCATCCAACAAGCTCGGAAAATGACCACGCCCGTCCCATCATTTGAAACCATGCTCGGCCAGTCAGGATTACAGATCATTGGTGAAGTTAAGCGGGCGTCACCTTCCAAGGGCCTGATTGCGGCTGAATTCGATTACTTGCAGATTGCGCAGGACTATGTTACTGCTGGGATTGATGCCATCTCAGTGTTGACCGAACCCCAGTATTTTCAAGGACGATTGACTTATTTGCAAGCCATTGCGCAAACGGTAGCGGTACCCACACTACGTAAAGATTTCATTGTGGCTGCAAGCCAGATTGCGAGTGCTCGTATTGCTGGTGCTAGTGCGGTTTTATTGATTGTTGCTATTTTAACACCGGTTCAACTGCAGGCTTTCATTACGTTGGCTCATGAGCTGAATTTAAGTGCGCTAGTTGAAGTCCATACAACGGCTGAGATTAAGCAAGCGGTGGCGGCTGGGGCCCGGATTATTGGCATTAACAATCGTAATTTGAAAGATTTTAGTGTCGATTTTGCAACGAGCTGCCAATTGCGGCAAGCAGTTCCGGCTGAGTGTTATGTGGTCGCCGAGTCTGGTATTCAAACGGCCACACAGGTTCAACAGTTGGCCGCTGCTGACTTTGACGGCATGCTAGTTGGCGAAACGTTGATGCGTGCACCAGATAAAGGTCAAGCCGTCATGCAACTGCGGGCGGGGGTGCGTGGATGACTCAAATCAAAATTTGTGGCTTAATGCGACCAGCAGATGTCGTGATGGTTAATCGGGCACAACCGGATGCGATTGGAATGGTGTTTGCCCCTGGCCGGCGACGCCAAATCACAGTGGCGACTGCGCGCCAACTAGCCCAGCAGTTAGATTCGCGTATTCGGCGAGTCGGCGTGTTTACAACTAATCAATTATCGGAAATTTTAGCTCTCGTGCAACAGCACATTATTCAGGTGGTCCAGCTACACGCTACCGTCGATGATCCTCGGATTGCGTCCTTAATGGCCGCCCATGTGCCGGTGATTCAAGCGATGACGCCAGCGAATGCTACGCAATGTCAAGCGGATTACTTATTATTGGATAATGCCCGTCCAGGTAGTGGACAGGTGTTGGATTGGAATCAATTACAATTACAGCGTCCCGTCCGGCCGTTTATCTTGGCTGGTGGTTTAACACCGACGAATGTCGTAACGGCAATCAACAAGTTACACCCGGCAATGATCGATGTGGCTAGTGGCGTCGAGACGGCGGGCAATAAGGACCGTGAAAAAATCGATCTGATGGTCCAACGGGCGCACCAAACGGGCGTGTCAGCACCATTACTAACGAGAAATATGGAGGAATTAGCATGATTAAAAATCAATCACAAGCAGGTCGTTACGGCGACTTTGGGGGTCAGTACGTTCCAGAAACATTAATGACCGAACTACAGCGTCTGGACCGTGCCTTTCAACATTACCGGCAGGATGCGCAGTTTCAAGCAGAGTTGACTGACTTATTGAATAACTATGCGAACCGACCATCGTTGTTGTACCATGCACAACGGTTATCAGATCAATTAGGTGGTGCCCAGATTTATTTTAAACGTGAGGACTTGAACCATACGGGCGCCCACAAGATTAATAATGTCTTGGGACAGGCACTACTGGCAAAAAAGATGGGCAAAAAACGGCTGATTGCTGAAACTGGGGCCGGTCAGCATGGGGTGGCAACTGCGACCATCGCGGCGCTGTTCGGGATGGAATGTGAGGTCTTCATGGGTAAGGAAGATACGGATCGCCAAGCCCTGAATGTTTATCGGATGCAACTATTAGGGGCCAAGGTCCATCCGGTCACGACTGGATCGATGGTACTGAAAGACGCGATTAACGCGGCCTTGCAAGAATGGACGCGACGTTGTGATGATACGGCTTATATTATGGGGTCGGCGACGGGGCCACACCCATTTCCAATGATGGTGCATGAGTTCCAGAGTGTTATCAGTGTTGAGGCGCGACAGCAGATTCTTGACCAAACGGGCCATTTGCCGGATGCAGTCGTGGCTTGTGTTGGTGGTGGTAGCAACGCCATTGGCAGTTTTGCAGCGTTTCTTGATGACTCATCCGTTCAGTTGATTGGTTGCGAGGCAGCTGGCAAGGGCGTTCAAACGCCGTTGACGGCCGCGACGATCGAGCGTGGTCGAACTGGCATCTTCCATGGTATGAAATCACTATTTTTACAAGATGCGGCGGGACAAATTGCCCCAGTTTATTCGATCTCAGCCGGACTTGATTATCCGGGTGTCGGACCGGAGCACGCCTATCTAGCTGCAAGTGGTCGGGCCCAATATGTGGGGATCACCGATGATCAAGCAGTGCAGGCGTTTGAGCTGATCGCCAAAGTGGAAGGGGTAATCTGTGCGATTGAGAGTGCCCATGCGGTGGCCTACGTGCAACAATTAGCACCAACCATGCGTCGTGATCAAACCATTATTTGTACGTTGTCCGGTCGTGGTGATAAAGATGTGGCGGCCATTGCTAAGTATCGGGGGGTGACGATTGATGACTGATCTAACAACAATTTTTCAAGATCATAAGGCGTTTATTGCCTTTGTTGTGGCTGGTGATCCTAATTTTGCAGCAACGGTCACCCAGGTAGTCGCGTTAGCAGAAGCGGGCTGTGACCTCGTTGAGATTGGCATTCCGTTTTCGGACCCCGTGGCTGATGGGCCCGAAATTCAGGCTGCTGACTTACGCGCTTTTGACCAACACATCACCCCCCAACGGGTTTTTGAATTGGTCGCGGCAATTCGAGAAAAGACGGCCGTTCCACTCGTGTTTTTAACTTATGCGAACATTGTTTATCAATTCGGCTATGCCGACTTTGCGCAACGGTGCCAAAAGTTAAATGTGGCTGGCTTGATTATTCCCGATTTGCCACTAGAGGAGTCTGGTGAGCTCCGGCCAACTTTAGACCAGTATGGTATCGCTTTGATCCCGTTGATTGCGCCGACGAGTGATGACGCACGTATCGCCGCGATTGCCCACCAGGCACGGGGCTTTATCTACGTCGTGTCATCGTTAGGTGTAACTGGAACCCGTCAGCACATTACGACTGATTTAGCGACGTTGGTGGCGAAGATTCGTCATGCGACCACGTTACCTGTCGCGATTGGTTTTGGTATCCATGAGCCAGCACAAGCCCAAGCCATGGCACAAGTTGCTGATGGGGTCATCGTTGGTAGTGCGGTCGTGCATTTGATTGCGACGCATCAACCAGCGACGGCAGTGCTAACTGATTATACGCGACGGATGCGCCGCGCATTGGATGGTCATACCGCCGATACGGTTGATTGAACTTGAGTGCTATGATGTTGTTGTGATTTTTTCCGATGACTTCAATTAAACGCTGGGAAACGTTAGGATAATGTGCTAGGCTGAAAACAGTTTACTGAATTTTGAGGACGTTGATGATAACGGTTGACGCTAACTAAACCAGTTAATTTAAGGAGGCCTCCACATGGCTGATGTGTTGATTATTATTGATATGCAAATTGGCGTCTGTTGCGGCCCGCAACCCGTTGCCAATCTGATGACTGTAATGGCGGGAATCCAACAGCGCATTGCAAAGTATCGGTCACAAAATAAGCCGATTGTGTTTGTTCAACATCACGATGCGGATTTGGTTACCGGTTCGGCCGACTGGCAGATTATGCCAGCGTTGCCAATTGAAGCCACTGACATAGTAGTTCACAAAACGCACGCTAATGCTTTTTATCAGACGGATTTACAAGCCCAATTAACGATGCTTGGGTGCCAATCGCTTGAAATCTGTGGTGCTCAAGTCGAATTTTGCGTTGATACGACGATCAAGATGGCACACGGTTTGGGATACCAACTTGAAATGGTGCGGGGACTGACTACGACGACGGCTAATCCGATGATGAGTGCCCAACAAACCATTGATTTTTATCAGGACCGGATTTGGAACCACCGTTTTTTGACCTTGGTGACGGCGTAAAGGCCGATTGGTAATTTGCGAGATGGATAGGGTATGAAGTGATTTTTTAATCTAAGCATCAAAAAGCAGCAGGTTTAACGACCTACTGCTTTTTTGAGTGCAAAGAGGTGTATTGAGTATTTAAAATGATTTAAATCATTTTTAATCATAAGTTGAAATTCAACATGATTTTATACTAATGAATGCGGTTTCGATTCAATGATTAATCTGCAACTAATCCGTCGTAAAATTATGTTGGGCTGCCAACTGATGCTTAAACCGCCGCATTTTCTCAGGCAACTCATCATCGGTCAACGTGTCATGCACAGCACAAGTTCCTGCATCTTCAGCAACTTGGTAGTACCAACATTTATAATCAACGACGTCTAGTGTCGCTTGCAATTCCGCCAATTGTTTTTGTAACGCGGTGCGTCGTTCTTGAAACATCGCCCGCCGTTTTGAGATGGTGGCGTCACCGGCCATAGTCCAGTCAACAAACGTTTTAATTTCTTTGATAGTTAGGCCCGCATTTTTTAAACATTTAATGAGATAGATAAATTCTAAATCAGATTCCTTAAATAGTCTTGTACCGATCTTATTGGAACTGCGCGTGACAAAATCAAAGAGCCCCTCCTTGGCGTAATAGCGCAATGTGTACGTGGTGAGGCCGGTTCGTTTGGCGACATCGTGAATGGTTAAATACATCGGTAAGCTCCTTTTTCTAGAAAATTCTTGACTGATAGTTAACTATCAAGTCTAGAATTAAATATATGAGTGATCATATTATTTGTCAATGACCGGCTTGGCTGGTGCAATTACTAGTCGTGGTACGTATAACCTTGTTATAATTAAGGTGTGTTATTGACTTTCAATATTATTATTTTAATTTATGAAGGGAACGACCGCTGACGAGTTCGTCATTTTAGCGGCCAAAGGTGATTAGTATGAAATCAACAATTTTTGAAGAAGCTGGGCGCGTCTCTGTTCAGGAAGTTGCCAAACCAACGTTGCAAGCTGATGACGATGTCATTGTGCGGATTGTCCGGACCTGCGTTTGTGGCTCTGACTTGTGGGCCTACGCACATGGCGATAATAAAGATGCGCACTCGACCAATGATGGTCACGAAGCCATCGGGATCGTTGAAGCAATTGGTTCCGAAATTACGACGGTCAAACCGGGCGATTTTGTCATCACACCATTTACGCACGGTTGTGGTGAATGTGCAGCTTGTTTAGCTGGCTTTGATGGTACTTGTGATCGGCATCCAGGCCATACAAATTGGTCTAATGGTTTCCAAGCAGAATACATTCGCTTCACTTATGGCAACTGGGCACTAGTCAAAATTCCTGGCCAACCTGGTGATTATACGGAAGGCATGCTCAAGTCACTGCTGACGTTGGCCGACGTGATGCCAACGGGTTATCACGCGGCGCGGTGTGCGAATGTCCAAAAGGGTGACAAAGTGGTCGTTATCGGGGATGGCGCAGTTGGTCAATGTGCCGTGATTGCGGCTAAGTTGCGCGGGGCCTCCCAAATCGTTTTGATGAGCCGTCATGAGGACCGCCAACAAATGGCACTTGAATCTGGCGCGACCGCGGTCGTTGCTGAACGTGGTGAAGAAGGCATCGCTAAAGTACGTGAAATTCTCGGTGGTGGCGCTGACGCAGCGTTAGAATGTGTTGGGACCGAAGCAGCCATTGACCAAGCCTTAGGTGTTTTACACAATGGTGGCCGCGTGGGCTACGTTGGGGTACCGCATTATAACAACCGGCCGCTTGGATCAACCTTTGCCCAAAATATTGCGGTTGCAGGTGGTTCGGCTTCCGTCACGACTTATGACAAACAGTTCTTACTCAAAGCCGTCTTAGATGGTAATATTAATCCGGGCCGGGTATTTACGCAAACCTACCCATTAGCCGACATTAATCAAGCTTACCAGGATATGCAAAATCGCAAGACCATCAAAGCGATGGTTGTGATTGACTAACTGCTAGTGTCAGTAGTTGCTTGAAGATTGAAATGCGAATAAATCAAAAAGTCGCCTCAGCGCAAATTAATTTGTGCTAAAGCGACTCTTTTAGTTTGTAGTACCTAGTATTGGATTGCCGTGTTAGGTTAGCCGACATGTTTGTATTAAGCAGATGAGCGCCGTGAATAGATTTTAGCTCTGAAACTTTAAGATGTTTAATTCGTATTTGGGGGTGATCGCTTTGATAGGTAACCGTTCAAAAAAACGCACTTTACTATCTGTCACGCAGTCAACTTGCTATACTGAATCAAAAATGAGGTGAGTGCAATGCGCGTCTTTACTTGGATCGTGCGAGCAATTGCAGGTACTGCCGTTTTGATGTGTGTCATTATGATTGGCTTGGCGCCCCAAACGGTCGTGACACATTTTAATCATGCGGGCTTGGCTGATTCGTTTGGTAGTGGCTGGTGGTTAGTGATGTTACCATTATTAGTTGTGGTCATGGGTGAAGTCATTATTAAACTGGCACGGCAAAAACGACGCAAATTAGGACTTTTGCAACTACCAACACTGACGGTCTTTGAAGGTCAATGTTTAGGTGTCATGGTGAGTTTTAGCGTCCTATTGTGGTTATTCATGCAGTCAGAAGTCCAAGGTCGTTTAGTTAGTGGGATGGTTGGCTGATGGTTATTAGAGTGATAAATTGTCATTACTACAGTATACGAATTCGCTTGAAGTTAATTTCAAGCAAATTTTTTTGACTGTTATTTTTTCAATACTTGCCCCGTGACGTGTTTGTAGGCTGTTGGCGGCCGGATCATTAGCTACCTGAACTGATTTTACAATTGATTGCTAGTTGTCAATCATCATAAAATATGGCACGTAATGTTATGATGATGACGTGATAAATCATTAAGCTATTGCAACTTTCTATGTAAACTATTGGTATTGATAAAACATAGGAGGTCATTGAGATGGCAGTTATTTTAATTACGGGTGCAAGCAGCGGGATTGGGTTTCAGACGGCGAAGGACTTGGCTCAGCAAGATCATATTGTTTATGGTGCTGCACGCCGACTAGATAAACTTGAAGCGTTGGTACCATACGGCGTCAAACCATTGTCACTAGATATTACCAGTGAAGATTCAATTAGTCAGGCCGTAGCAACCTTAATTGCCAATGAAGGGCGCATTGATATTTTGATCAACAATGCGGGTTATGGTTCATACGGCGCCGTGGAGGATGTTTCAATTGATGAAGCCAAGCAACAATTTGAGGTTAATTTATTTGGGATGGCGCGGCTAACACAATTAGTTTTACCATACATGCGTGCGCAACATCATGGGCGCATTATCAATACGTCGTCGATGGGCGGTCGGCTGGTGAGTTACATGGGCGCATGGTATCATGCTACTAAGTATGCGGTCGAAGCGTTTAGTGATGCATTACGAATGGAAACGAAGGATTTTGGTATCAAGGTTGCAATCATCGAACCTGGTGGGATTAAAACCAACTGGGGATTTATTGCTGCAGACCATCTAGAAGACTCGGCGCGCCATGGTGCGTACCAAGCACAAGCGACGAAAGCTGCCACTGATATGCGCCAGCAATATTCGTCGCGAATGATGTCTGATCCTAAGATTATCGCTAAAGCAATCTCTAAGGCGGTCAATCAGCGGCGACCACGGGCACGTTATCTTATCGGTTTTGGTGCAAAACCGCTAGTACTTGCCAAGCTGATTTTACCGACGCGCGCTTTTGATTTCTTGATGATGCATGCTAGTTAGTAGGAGTGATTCGTGTGAAAATTATGGTTTCTGAACAGTTTCAACGTTTTATGAAAAGTCTTGATGTTGATTTAAACAGCCTGCTTGAAGCTGCCGGCGTTAATAAGGTCGTTTGGCAAGAACAATTGACACTTTCTGATGTCGAGTATTGGCAATTAATGAACGAGTTTGATAATCAACTAACGGATGAAATGATTCTTGGCCTAGGCAATATTACTAATATTAATACGTTTATGCCGTCCTTTTTCGCGGCATTAGCTGCTAAGAATGGTGAACAAGCGATTGAACGCATGGCGACCTATAAATCATTGATAGGTCCGGTTCATTTGAAAATAGTCACTAAGCCAGATGTTGTTAATATCCATATTGTGGGAAATAGTCTTGGCATCGAATTGCCGCGTTTCACAGTTATGACGGAACAATTGTTGTTAATCAGTTTATTACGGGTGGGCACGGGAAAACCAATTAAACCGACTGCGATTGGTAGCAAGTATCAATACGGCGCGCAGCTTGATGACGTGATCGGCACTCAGTCCCAACGACTGACCGATAATTGTGTTCAGTTTCAAGTCGCGGATTTACAGCGGGCGTTTATCTCGGCTAATAATTCAATGTGGACATTTTTACAACCGGGGCTAGATCAACAGAAATTGGCTATTGAACGCGACCAATCATTGCTTGGAACTGTCCAAGCGCTACTGTTGAAGAAAATTCCTAGTGGCTCCTTTTCAATTGATGAGGTGGCAGCAAGTTTGAATCTCAGTAAACGAACGCTACAACGAAATCTTGGGGCTTTAGGAACAACCTTTAATGACGAGGTCCAAATTGCTCGCCAGACTTTGGTGGTGCCATTGATGAAAGATCAAGCGCTTAGTCTGATTGAAATCAGTTATTTATTAGGGTATGCAGATCCAGAATCATTCTCACGGGCTTTCAAAAAATGGTTCCAGCAAAGTCCATCTATTTATCGGCAACAATTGTCGGGAAGGCTCAAAAACTAACTGGTGGTGCCACCTAGATTGAAAATTAACAGGGATTAAAGCAGATGTACGCGATGAACTTAGGCTGAGAAGCGACTTGAAAATCAATCGGTAAAAAACAATTGTGTTTAAGAATGCATGTTCTTAGGCACAATTGTTTTTTGGCATACTTCAAGTTTGTGCCAAGCGGGAATTAATGTATTTATCATTGCCAACTGAAATCAGAAATAGGTAAAAACTTGATTATAAACTTTATAGTCAAATCGCTAACCTGCGCGGGTTCGTCAGCGGATTACGGCTCCCAAAAATGACCAACAAGAAATTATTCGCAAAAAGATAAAGGTGGGATAAGGCTTATTTTATCGGGATTTAAGAGGTTGCAAAAGTGACATACTATGAATTAATCTACTGAAATCAATTGACAAGGATTGGCCAGACGATTAACTTAATGCCATTCCCAAACGCCGTGAAAGGAGCGACTCATTATGAGCGTGTTAGAAGCAAGTGAAATTATGCAATTAATTCCCAACCGGTACCCAATCTTATTCATGGACCGGGTGGACGAACTAAATCCGGGTGAGTCAATCGTGGTGACGAAAAATGTCACCATTAACGAGTCATTTTTCCAAGGACACTTTCCCGGTAACCCGGTTATGCCGGGCGTATTGATTATTGAAGCTTTGGCGCAGGCCGCGTCGATTCTGATTTTGAAATCTGAAAAGTTTGCTGGTAAGACGGCTTATCTTGGTGCTATCAAAGATGCTAAGTTCCGTAAGATTGTCCGTCCCGGAGATGTCTTAAAGTTGCATGTCCAGATGGTCAAGCAACGGTCGAATATGGGAACGGTCAGTTGTCAAGCGATGGTCAATGACAAGGCCGCCTGCACAACTGATTTAACTTTTATCGTTGGTGCAACGGATTCAAAATAGAAAGGTGGTAATGGCAATTCGGCAATTGTCGTTTGGGAAGATTTTTTAAATATTGCCGATTGTAACTAACCATGACAACTAATTTTTCGATTTTAGCGAGTGCCAAAGCACTTCCTACCACTCAAGTCATGAATCAAGAACTCACGCAATTGATGCCGACTTCTGACAATTGGATCAAACAGCGGACGGGCATCCGTTCTCGCCACATCGCGACTACTGAAACCACTACTAGTTTGGCCGTTTCAGTGGCTCAACAGCTGTTACAGCAAAGTCAGTTGGCGGCCACGGCGATTGACTTGATTATCGTAGCGACCATGTCACCGGATTATTTGACGCCGGCGACGGCTCCCCAAGTGCAGGCAGAGATTGGGGCTGAACAAGCGATTGCTTTTGATATCAATGTCGCCTGCGCGGGCTTTGTATATGGGATGCAGTTGGTTCACCAATATTTACAACCAGGGCAGACTGCTCTGTTAATCGGTAGTGAAACGTTAAGTCGGTTGGTGAATTGGCATGACCGCAGTACCGCTGTTCTATTTGGGGATGGCGCGGGTGGCATGTTGATCAGCGCTAACCCGTCACTGATGACGGGCCGCTGGCTTGGGAGCCATTATGCGACGTTTGGTACGGATGGACACTACTTAACAGCGGGACAGCAACCCCGGGTAAATCCATGGTCAGTAGCTACTGATGATGCGGATGACAACCGTTGGGCCTTTCAAATGAACGGTCGGCGGGTTTACGACTTTGCCACCAAGCAAGTCCCACGTTCGATTGAGCAGGCGTTAATTCAAGCGGATCTCAAATCGAGTGATATTAAGGCATTTGTGCTTCATCAGGCCAATGCGCGGATTGTTGCTAGCGTCGGTCAAAAATTAAATTTGACCTCAGCACAATTGCCCCTGAACATTGCCCAATACGGTAATACCGCAGCGGCCAGTGAACCGATTCTGTTTGCTGAGATGGTTGCCCAACAGCAAGTTCAGCGTGGCGACAAACTTGTCTTCACCGGTTTTGGCGGCGGGTTATCCGTCGGTAGTGCCGTAATTGAGTATTAATTGA
>OMJG01000656.1_pt1 | contig 24412 bp, 26 predicted proteins | sample 1646431 | NCBI WGS metagenome assembly OMJG01 (sample SAMN03771674, study PRJEB25209) | food metagenome | isolation source: Cotija cheese | place: Mexico:Jalisco,Michoacan | collected 2011-12-12
CTTTTAATTATCATGGTATAATGTGTATGAAAAATAAATTCTTTATCATTAACACTTAGCCCCTTCACGCTAGGTGTTTTTATATTTGTAATAATGTTTGTTTCATGTTATTATGTCTAGGTTAAGATTAATAAATTTTACCCTCAGCAATTGTGTTGAGGGTTTTTGTTTTGTCTAGATATTGAATAGTGATATAATATAATTATCAAAAGAAGAAGCTTGCTTCTAATTTTGTTTTTCTTAGCTCCCGGTCCTTTGACTGGGAGTTTTTTTGTTGTTTCTACATGGAATAATTCAAAAATTTGGTTTAAAGTATAAGGAGAACGTTATGTTTTGAACTTTTTTTGTGTAAAAAGTATTATAGAACCAATATAAAAAGTACGAAAAAAACGTTAAAAAACACGGAAAAAGTGTCAAAAAGTACGAAAAAAGTGAACAAAAAGTAATGTTTTTGGTTGAAAATTCACGTATTTTGTTATACCATGTGGTAAGGAGTCATAAATATTTATGATGTTTTCTCATAAATTGTATAGAAAATAATAAGATTTTAGGTGTTTGTTTTGAAAAAATATGATTGTTATCATGGAACAGGCTTAAAAAATTATCAAGAAATAGTTGAATGCGGGAGTTTTACCTTTAGACCAAGAAAAAATCATTGGTTAGGAGGTGGAGTATATTTCTTTGTTGATGATATTGCAAAAGCCATGTGGTGGGCCAGAAGTAATAGGCCGGATAAAGGAACACCACCACTAGTACTTAAGGTGGAAATAGAGTTTGATATTGATGAGTTATTAAACCTTGATTATGAAGAAGATTTAAAGAACTTGAATGAATTCGCAGAAGCTTTGTTAGTTGCTTTGAATGCAAACAAAGCACAATTAAAGGATGTTGATTTGCATGAATGGCAATGTAAATTACTAGAGGCCTTTTTATCAAAAAATACCCAATACTCTGGTATTTGTAGAACTTTTGAAACTACTCAGGAAAAAGGGGCAAGTGGGTTTCAAGGACTTGCGAAGCAGCTATGTATCCGAGATGTGAGTAAAATACCTATCAGCGGTATAGAACAAATTGCAGTGTGAGAGGAGATGTTATGGAAATTAGTAGAAATGAATTAATCAATATTTTAGACTCTATTGGTTTAGAATATGAGTTGGATTCTAATAACCCAGGGATTGTAACTGAAGAAAAAACTTTTTATAGTTATTCTGATTTAGATCTTCCGATTGATTACTACAAAAAATCAAGAAATTTATCTAATCATTTTTGTTCTAATTTTGATAAAACCCGACTTTCATATAAAGAAAATGATAGTAGAAGAAAGTACTTTATTCCACAAAACTACACTAAAGTAGTAAAATCAAATAAATTTAAAAATGACGATACTGTTGAATCGGAGGCATTGGCTGCTTAATGGCTACTATATCATTTAAAGACTATTATATAGATGGGTTTTCTTACAAGGAAAATGATAATTTTGATCCAAAAACGGAAAATTTAGATATCACTTTAGATTTCGATGCAGTTGTAAATATTGGGAAAGAAGATATTTTAGTAAACCTCTCTTGTGAACTAGGGGATGGAATGAAGCAAGAGTGCCCATTTGTTGCTAATTTGAGTATGAATGCATACTTCGGGTACGAGGTGGATAGGACCAATATAGAGGATGTAGAACTTTTTAAAAAAATGACATCACAAAATGTAATTGCTATATTATATCCTTATTTACGTTCAGCAGTTAGTGAGATGATTTTGAAAACTAATAAATTCCCTCCTTATGTTTTGCCAGTTGCTAATATTGTGAAAATGATGGAAGACGAAAATAAAATAAAGGTTTTTGAACTTGAAGAAGATTAATTTACAGGGCACTTGCATTAAGTAGGTGCTTTTTTGTTATCGATTTACAAAACTATATTGAGCTGATATAATTATTTTGCCTATAGATAGGGTATTCATTTGGAATGTTTACTTTATGTTGGCGTTTTAATTTCTTTACAGATATTTTTTAATTAAGGCTACTTCTGCCAGTTGTAGGAGAATTTTGTGTGCTATAATAATAAAGGCAAAAAATTAATAAATGAATTAATATGTATTTGTAAAGTCACGCCTTGCCAGCGTGGCTTTTTTTGTTTTTGTTAATACCCCACTCTATAAGTGATTTATGATATATTTAAAAAGGCAAAATAAAATGATCTAAAGCCTTTTTATTTCTATACACACTAGCTTCGCCTTGCCAGCGGGCTTTTTATTTGCGTATATTCAGAAGTAATGATAAAATATTATTTATATTTTTTTCATAAAATTTACTCACTGTCCTCAACCTTGGTTGGGGATTTTTTGTTATAATAAAAATGTCGGACACAAACCTTTTACCAGATTACACACGTCTGACATCGTTCCCTTACGAGATTGTGGGAGCTTTTTTTCATAAATATAAATATGATATAATAATATTAGTCGATAAGGTGTCTGTGCGCAGCCCTTTGGGGAAAATCTTAAATGATTTATCAACCTTGGTTTAGGCCTTGGCTGTTTTTATGATATAGACCGTGTTTCGCCTATGCTTAGCATGCGTACCAGTATGCGGTCGTCAAGGTTCTTTAGCTCAGTTGGTCAGAGCTAACGGCTCATAACCGTTCGGTCGCTGGTTCGAGTCCAGCAAGAACCATATGAAAAGATTTGAATTTATTTATAAATTACTTGCGACTTTGTTTATTGTATTAGCGATATTTCTTCAGTATTTTACAGAATATAAATCTGTAAGTCGTATAATACTGGTCGTTATTTTAATAACTGTTTTGATTCGGTCATTTTTTCCGAACCATAAAAAATAAGGTTTATGTTATAATAAACATCTGTTCTTAATAGGTAAATCTCTATGGCAATAGAGGTTTTTTGTTATACTCTAAGTACATAATCTCATAATTTCAATTTATCCCTACATTGTAGGGCTTTTTAATTTAGGGGGGGGCAAAAAAGGGGCAGAAACGATATAAAACTGTATTTTTTCATCTATTTTTGTACTGCTGTAATGAGTGATAAACACTGTTTTATAAGTATTTATCAAGTTTTATATATGATAATAGAATGCAAAAGAAATATTCTACTATTGACGTTTAATAATTTAAAAAAGCTCTCAGCTATAAAACTGAGAGCTTTTTTGATTTTATTTGTTTTGACGATTGTTAAAATAATTTAAGTATCCAATTGATGATAACATAATAATCGCTGGAAGGAATTGTATTAAGTAGCGACTTCTACCAGCTTCGAATATTGATAAGTATAGAATAACCCCAAATAATACAATCTGCAGGTAGAATTCAAAATTAGAGGTCTGCCTAAATTTTTTAAAATAAGCAACCAATCCCAAAATTATTATAGACCAAGCGATTTGAAGGTATAGGGCGTAATTACCATAGTGAGGATTTCCAACATAGATTACTGATCTTATCTTTTGACCAAATTTAGAGTTTGTAAATTTGGTTTTAACAATATTTTGTTCTTTTAAAACATTTTCTGCAGTCCAACCTAGACTACCATCTTGTGTAAAAATTTTAAATTTAGTACTTTGGTGTTTGATAAGACCCAAAGTACCAAATCGTGAGAATCTTTTTTTTACATCCTCTTTAAGTTGAGGTTCCAGTTCAGATCTTGGTTTAAATTGACCCTTAGCGTCCAAAAACTTAACATCCTGACTGACTGCTGCATGATCTGCTCCTGTAGCAGTCAAGCCTAAGTCTACAAAAAACCAGGGACTCATAGTGTATTTTCCATCATATTCTACAAACTTTTGATTTTCCGCATAAAAATTAATAGCGAAAATCATTGTGAGCATCCCTAAAAGAAGGAGTAAGCTCCGAATGAACAGGCGCTTAAGGTTCACTTGTTTCTTGTCGAAAATCAACCTATAGATAATCAGGAGGATTAAGGCGATAAGGTAAATAAAAATGGGCACTCTAATTTTGTAGGCAATACTAAAAAGAAGGCCAATAGCAAACCATCTAAAAATCCCAGCTTTATCTAAATTTATAATCACTAAATAACACAGCAGAGCCATTAGGAAGAAGGTAGCTGGATCGCTATAGAAAGATAAAAAATGTGGTTGTAACCCAAATAGAAATAGGCTTTCTAAAAAGACAATTCGAGCTAATTTTTCCCCCTTCAGATGATCAGCCAGACCCGTCAGCAATAAAATACCGCCATCAATAAGTAGAGCATTTAAAATTGACACGGTTAAAATAAGGTGCGGGGCTGTAACAATGCCGTTCAAGATTTTAAAGGTGATAAAAATGAGAAAGTTATTCGGAAATAAGGAGAAGTACCTAATGGATGAACCACTGTGTGTTGGTGGAGCGGTTGCTACCTTATATAGAATAGAAGCATCTCCGTTGGGAAGGCATTGGGCAAATACAGATATCACAATCTGACCTATGAAAAGTATTCCGATAACAAAATAACGATAAGTATAAAGGAGTTTGAAGATCTTGATAACCAAGGGTTTTAGAGATTTATAAAAGATGATTCCCGAAACAATTCCCAAAACAAGTAGTGATAAAAAGAATGTGTGACTTATACTTGGAAGAACATCCGAAAAGATGTACCTTACAGACCAAAAAAGCCAATAAAACGAAAGTAAAAATAATAAGAAGAAAAGTATTCTTTTTATTCCGCTATCTATGTGTTGCATCCTCATTTTTCTTATCCACTCCTGTAAAATTAAAATTTTCCAATATTTATATTTTATCATAAAATCAAAGAAATTAAATCCTTATTTTATGGAAACACCAATAAAAATCAACGCTTAAAAAAACTATGTTTAAAATATCAATAAGTCTCCTCGAGTTCACAATGTTTTTTTTAATGATTATGATTTTTTGTGCCTAAACTGCATATCGCAAAGCTAAAATTTAACCTTTTTTATTCAGTTTACCTTAAGATACAAGACTTATAATACATACATTCCATAAAAAGAGTTGGAGATTTTCAAAAACTATTTTTTATCTCCTTGCTCTGTACTAGTATTATCGAAAAAAATGGCCATTAAAGTAGACCACTATTAGGAGGTCTCTTTTTATATGAAAACTTTTTCACTAATATTCCCAAATAAAAAAGAGGGATAACCTTGAGGGATTAAGCTTTCTTTATCGTAGTAAATTTTTGACAATTGATAATAAAGAGAATATAATACTAACAGTGTTAGATAATTAATAGTGTTAGGAATGGAAGATATGGATTACAATCAAGCAGCAGAAACTTTTTTATCTTGTGTGAAGAGTCGCAGTAAAACTGAAGTTATGAGCCGTTTTAGTAAGTATGCGCATGGTGAAAAACTCGTTTTGGGTGGCCTCTATAAAAATACTGGCTCACCAATTTTACCTAGTGACATTGCGAAGCAAACCAATATGAGTACAGCGCGAGTAGCAACAATTCTCAATAATCTTGAGGAGAAAGGACTTGTTACACGTGAAATTTCTCGTACGGACCGTCGTAAAATTTTAGTGGCTATCACGGCTAAAGGTCGTGAAGAAGCGGAGCAATCAAGAAAAGAAGCTGTGAGCCGTATTGTGAAAATCCTTGAACGAATGGGCGAAGAACGCACCAAAAGTTTTGTCGAAAATGTCCAACTATTTTTTGATTTAGCAATGGAAATATTTGAGGAGGAAAACGAAAAAGTATGACTGAAGAATTAACAAAAGATCAGCCACTCGATATTCATGGGAAACCATTTAATCGAGGGATTGTTCTTGCACTTATTTTGATTGCTACTTTTGGAGGGATGCTCATGCAAACCTCATTGGGTACAGCAATGCCCACATTGATGAATGATTTTAATATCTCTTTAGCTACGGGGCAACAAGCCACAACATGGTTCTTGTTGGCAAACGGAATTATGATCCCTGTATCGGCCTATTTAACAACAAAATTCCCAACACGCTGGTTGTATTTGATTTCTTATGCAATTTTATTGGCTGGAATGTTTGTCGCCTATTCGGCACCGACTTCGACATGGAGCGTCTTTTTAGGAGCTCGTATCATGCAAGCTATTGCCGTTGGTATTTCGATGCCCTTGATGCAGGTTGTTATGGTCAATATGTTCTCACCAAAACAAATGGGTGCTGTTATGGGTGCTATGGGACTTGTTATAGGTCTTGCACCAGCAATTGGCCCTACTTATGCAGGATGGATTCTAGATAAAGATCATGTCATTTTAGGATTCACTCTGGAACAATCATGGCGTACAATCTTCTTGATTCCAATGGTTGTTATTGCCATTTGTTGGGTATTGATGCTTATTTTTATGCGTGACATTGTGCCTAATCGTGACATGAAGCTAGATTTTATGTCATTAGTCGAATCAGTTCTTGGTTTTGGGCTCTTTTTATGGGGTTTTACAAATGTAGCTAGCGATGGCTGGGGTGATCTTCAAACGGTTATCCTACCTATCGTTGCGGGGGTAGCAATCATTGCTCTCTTTGTCCGTCGTCAATTGCATATGGAAACACCATTCTTAAATGTTTCCGTATTTAAAAATAAACAATTTGCTTTGACAACCGTTGTTATGGCACTTTCAATGATGGCTATGATGGGTGTTGAGATGATGTTGCCTTTGTATATGCAACAAGTCCACGGTCTTTCACCATTGAGTTCAGGTTTGACACTCTTACCTGGTGCTTTGATGATGGGGATTGTGAGTCCACTTGCGGGTGCTGCCTATGATAAAGTAGGTGCGAAACGCTTGGCCCGTGTTGGTTTTACCATTTTGGCCATTGGTACAATTCCATTTATGTTTTTGACAACAACAACACCAGAACACTTTATTACTGTGCTCTATGGTTTGCGTGTGTTTGGTATTGCGATGGTAATGATGCCTCTAACTGCATCAGCCATGAACGCTTTACCACGCGAACAATCAGCACATGGTACTGCAGCAAATAGTACAGCACGTCAAGTTGCTTCAGCTGTTGTTGTGGCGCTCTTAAGCTCTGTTACGCAAAATATTATTACCAATTCACAACCTGCAGCAAGCTTGAAAGAGTCCAACCCACTTGCTTTTGCAGGAGATATGTTAAATGCCATGCTTAAAGGCTATCACGCCTCTTTCGCTATAGGGTTAGCCTTTGCTATCCTTGGGCTCGTGCTTTCATTTTTCCTTCAAGGGCATATTGTTAAAAACAAAAAAGAAGTAGGAGGTGAGAAATAATGATTATCATACTTATTGTTTTATTTACACTTTTAACCTTCTACGGCTTTATCCACATTGATAAAATATTTTGGCGTGGTCTTGTTGGTGGTTTATCATTAGTCCTACTCACAGCATCAGTTATGGCTTTGACAATACACATTAAAGATAACTGGGGTATGGAGAAAGTAACTTCTACTGAAACGAAGAAAATTTACACAGCAGGAGATACTAATGCTGCCTTTGGGATGCTTTTAAAAGCAGAAATCGGTCAAGATACTAATAATTATGCTTTAGTCTACCGTACAAACAAAGAAGATAAGGAGCCTGAAGTTCATTTCCAACCGGATCAAAAACATATGGTTGAAACTTTGAAAAAAACGGCAGACTACAAGTTGACGTCTGAGTCTGAAGCCAAAGTTGTTACAACAACAGTCAAATGGAAATTTAAAGACAACTTTATGAAGTTCCTTTTCGGTATTGGCGGAGAAGAAGGAAAGCTTGTTTATCAACACGCGCGTGCTTACGTGCCTAAGGATACGTGGCTCGTCTTGACCCAAGATGAAGCCAAAAAACTTCAACAAGAAGTACCAGCGATGCAAGCTCAGCAAGAAGCAGCACTGAAAGCAAATCCTGCGCAAGCAAAAGCAATGATGGAACTACAAAAGAACAGCCCAGAGGAATTCACAAAACTGCAAGTTAAGCAGATTAAAGAACGCCTAGGCCTTAAAGAATAACAAGAGAGTCTGAATTTATTCAGACTTTTTTCTTTTAAAGTGTATAGAAAACTGAACTCTTCCCTAATATACGTAAAAAAACAGGAAATGTAACTAAATTGTAATTTTATTCGCTGGGAAATATTGTAAAATAGTGAACATAGAAAGGTTGGTATTATAAAAGTGAACTCTGATAGTAGAAAAAGAATCAGGAACTTGGTGATTGGTGCTCTTCTTACGGCTTTAGGGATTTTAATTCCGATGATTATGCCGGCAAAAATCGTAATTGGCCCCGCATCATTTACTCTTGCTTCACATGTGCCAGTTATGGCCGCTATGTTCTTTAGCCCTTATTTAGCAGCGCTTGTAGCTGTTGGGACCACACTTGGTTTCTTTATTAGTGTCCCAGTTCCCCTTATCTGGATGCGAGCGGCAACTCATATTGTAGTAATGACTGCTGGTGCTTGGTTCTTGAAGAAGAATCCAGATTTAGTTGACAAAAAAGTTAAACTACAAGTTTTTAACCTGATTTTGGGAGTTTTCCACGCAGGATTGGAGGCCTTGGTTGTTTTAGCCTTTTATCATATTGGTTTTGCAGATCTTAATCCTCAAGCCTTAAATAGCTTGCTTATGCTTGTCTTCTTCGGTGGAATTGTTCATAGCTTTGTCGATTTCAACCTTGCATTTGGTTTATGTAAAGTCCTCAATAAAATTTATACTATTGATGTCTTTAAAAATTCAAAATTAAAATCATTAGCAGAATAACACCAGACAATTGCGCTCATAAAGAGCGCTTTTTTGTATCTTCTTCCTTCTTGGATATGATATAATTGAGTAACTATGGAAAAATTATCAGATGCGGAAATGTATACTTGGGAATTTTTGGAAGAAAACAAGTCAAAAGTTCAATTGATGTCAATTACTCAAATTGCTGAAGAAGCACATGTGAGTACAGCCACAATTGTGCGAACTCTCAAAAAAAGAGGATTTGATGGCTTTGCCGATTTCAAAAATTCTCTCAAAAGAAATAAAAATGGAGCTAATGCGGAAGAAAACAAAATAGTTGGTTTGTCTGACGAGGCTAATCAATATGTTTTTAAGAACTTGATTGAAGTTTCACGGACGATTGGTTTACTTAACCCTGCCGACTTGGAAGCTATTTCGAAAGCTTTAGTGGAAACGAAGATGATCATGACAGTAGCGCGTGGCGCAAGTGAAGCTGTAGCGGATGATATGATTCATCGGTTTCAAACGCTAGGGAAAAATGCAATCAGTCGTTACTATGATGATATGGAAATGTATGCTGAAAAACTGACTTCAGAAGATATGATGCTTATCGTTTCTTCAACAGGTGAGGAGAAAATCATTGTTTCTGCAGCTAAAAAAGCAAAGAAGAAGGGTGCAAAAGTAATAGTTCTGACAAGTAACTACCGAAGCCAATTGGCCCAAATGAGTGACTACTATCTACTTGCTTATCAAAGTAAATTAGAGAAAGAAGAACTCTATGGAGATGCTGGAAGTATTTTACCTTTAGAAGTCATTTGTCGTATTATGGTGGATATGTTTACTATCTATCGCGCAAAAGGTACAATCAGATAAAAGAAGACAAGTTAGTAACTTGTCTTTTTTTGTAAAGTTTTTCAAGATATTTCATGAGAAAGCGAATACATTTTCAGAAATGTTTAAGATATAATAATTATATTCTTTAAAGATAGCGTTTTCATGAAGCGCTTAAATATATCATATCGGAGGACTAACTGTGGAAGCACAACTCTCTACAAGTCAGCAAAATACAGCACAAGAAGTACAGGTAGGCAAAGCCGTTCCTGTCATCCTTTTATTGATGATTTTTTCTTTGGTCATTGATAATTCTTTTAAAATCATTTCCCCGAAACTGGTGGAGTATTTCCATGTTTCTGCCAGTACAGTAGCTTGGCAAGTGACCTTAGCTGGATTAGTTATTGGAATGGGAGCAGTCGTCTATGCATCCCTTTCTGACAGCATTAGTATTCGTTCATTACTTATTTTTGGTATTCTTTTAATTTCTGCAGGTTCTTTTATGGGCTACCTGGTTCATGATAATTATTGGTTGGTTGTTTTTGCGCGTGTCATTCAAGCTGCTGGACTGGGCGCTACTGAAACCCTTTATCTTATTTTTGTAGCTCGCTATGTTGCACCAGATAAACAAAAAAAATATTATGGCTTTTCAACTTCTAGTTTTCAAATTGCGACAGTCATTGGTACTTTGACTGGAGGATTTATCACTACGCATTTGGCTTGGCAAACGCTTTTCCTTGTGCCATTACTTTCTTTATTGGTTATCCCCTTCCTTTTAAAATATCTTCCCAAAGAATCTGGTGAGAAAAAATATATTGATGTGATGGGAATTATGCTTGTTGCAGCTGTTGCTGTTACTGCAATGGTTTACCTGACCAACTTCTCGTGGCTTGTTCTGATTGGTTTTATTTTGGCAACAATTGTTTTCTTACTTTATATTTCTAAAAAGAAAAATGCTTTTATTACGATTGACTTCTTCAAAAACAAATTGTTTGTCTTTACTTTGATTGCTGCACTTTTGATCTACTCGACACAAGCTGCCTTTACCTTGAATACATTTTCATTTTTGCTTACAGATGTGTATCAAATGCAATTAGATAGTGTATCTTTGATGTTTATTCCTGCATGTTTAGCAGCTGCGATTGTAGGTAGTCTTTCAGGAGCAATTGCTTCCAAACTTAATTCATTTAAAGCCGTTATTGTTTCAATGGTGACTATTGTGGTGACAATTGTGCTTGCTGCATTGTTCATGGGAGCCTCAGTTTTCCTTTTCACAGGCTTACTTATTTTAAGTTCATGTGCTTTTGCCATGATGTATGCACCACTTATGCACACAAGTTTGGAAAAAATGCCAGAAGAAAATAAAGGAACAGCAATTGGTTTCTACAATCTTTGCATCAATATTGCAATGTCAATCGGGTTTACTTATTCTTCACGTTTTATTGATGGTGTAAATCTTCATGTTTTTGCGGCAACTATCAAAGGACATTATAGTGAGGTTATTCTCATGATTGCATGTGTAGCCATTGCGGCTTTAGCAGTTTTCGTTTTTCTCATCAAAGGGCAACTTCCGAACGAGAAAAGTTTTTCTGCATGAAGGTTTAGCTCTGGAAACCTATTCATCACTAAATAGTTTATAATGATAATATAGAAGTTCACTAAGTAAGGAGAAAATAATATGCCTAAGAAATTTAATCGTGTTCACCTCGTAGTTATGGATTCCGTTGGAATCGGTGCTGCACCAGATGCAGATAAGTTTTTCAACCACGATGTAGAAACACACGAAGCAGTAAATGATGTGAATTCGGATACAATTGGTCACATCTCAGAAATCCGTGGTCTAAATGTTCCTCATCTTCAAGAAATGGGCTGGGGCAATATCCCACGCGATACAGCCCTAAAAACTATTCCAGCTGCTGATCAGCCTAAAGCTTATGTGACCAAGTTACAAGAAGTTTCTAAAGGTAAAGACACAATGACAGGGCACTGGGAAATCATGGGCTTGAATATTCAAACTCCTTTCCCAACATATCCGGAAGGATATCCTGAAGATCTCCTTCAAAAAATTGAAGAGTTTTCAGGCCGTAAAGTCATTCGTGAAGCCAACAAACCTTATTCTGGAACAGCTGTTATCGATGATTTTGGACCACGTCAAATGGAAACAGGCGAGTTGATTATTTATACTTCAGCTGATCCTGTGTTACAAATTGCGGCACACGAAGATATTATTTCTCGTGAAGAATTGTACAAAATTTGCGAATACGTGCGTTCAATCACACTGGAAGGTTCTGGTATTATGATTGGTCGTATAATTGCTCGTCCTTATGTGGGTGCACCAGGGGACTTTACACGTACTGATGGCCGTCGTGATTATGCCTTGAGCCCATTTGATGAAACAGTGTTAGAAAAACTTTATAATGCTGGCGTAGACACATACTCAGTAGGTAAAATCTCTGATATTTTCAACACAGTTGGTGTGAAATATGATATGGGACATAATAAAAATGATATGGATGGTGTCGATCGTCTTCTCAAAGCAATGCGTAAAGAAGAATTCGTTGAAGGCTTTAGCTTTACGAACTTGGTTGATTTTGATGCGAAATATGGTCATCGTCGTGATGTAGAAGGTTATGGACAAGCAATCGAAGACTTTGACAGACGTTTGCCTGAAATTCTTGAAGCCATGCATGAAGATGACTTGTTAATGATTACAGCTGATCACGGGAATGATCCAAGCTATGTAGGTACAGACCATACACGTGAATATATTCCACTTGTTATCTTCTCACCTTCATTGAAAGAACCAAAAGTTCTACCTTTGGGCCACTTCGCGGATATCTCTGCTACTATTGCAGATAATTTTAATATTGACAAGGCTGAAATCGGGGAGTCCTTCCTTGAAAGCTTGGTCTAATTCATGACTAAAAAAGTTTTTTGTCAATCTTGCGGTATGCCTTTAGCACAAGCGGTCGATTTTGGAACGGAAAGAAACGGCCAAGCAGCTACCGAATATTGTAGATATTGCTACCAGAATGGCTCTTGGACACAACCCAATATTACTTTGGAAGAAACAATTGCTTTAGGAAGTAAAGCCTTGGAACAACTGGAAATATCAGGAATTAAAAAATGGCTCCTCAAGACACTTTACCCGATGCAAATAAAGGGCTTGAAGCGCTGGAAAAAATAAAAATTAAAGGAACACAAAAATGGAATTGAAAATGAAGTTAGCTGAAACGACAAAATACCTCAAAGATCAAGGTGTTGGCGCTATTGATGTCGCTCTTATCTTAGGATCAGGTTTGGGAGAATTAGCAGGAGAAATTGAAAATCCTGTTATTATCAAATATGAAACAATCCCTCACTTCCCTGTTTCAACAGTTGTTGGTCATGCTGGACAACTCGTTTATGGTGATTTATCTGGTAAGAAAGTTATTGCTATGCAAGGGCGTTTCCACTTCTATGAAGGAAATACAATGGAAGTTGTGACTTATCCTGTACGTGTGTTCTCAGCTCTTGGTACACCATCAATTATTGTTACCAATGCTGCAGGTGGAGTAAATAAAGACTTCGCACCTGGCGACTTGATGATCATCAACGATCATATCAACTTCATGGGAACAAACCCATTGATTGGTCCTAATGACGATGAAATCGGTCCACGTTTCCCAGATATGTCACAAGCCTACGACAAAGCCTATCAAGAGCTTGTTAAGGAAACAGCAGCAGAAATGTCAGCTAAAGTTCAAGAAGGGGTCTACATGGGCTTCACCGGACCTACTTACGAAACACCAGCAGAAATTCATATGGCTCGCACGATGGGAGCTTCAGCCGTAGGTATGTCAACTGTTCCTGAAGTTATTGTGGCTGTTCATTCCGGAATGCGTGTTCTAGGTATTTCATGCATTACTAACTTAGCTGCAGGAATGCAAAGTGAACTTAATCACGCTGAAGTTGTTGAGACAACAGAACGTGTGAAAGAAACATTTAAAACACTTGTTAAGAATGTTTTAGTGAAAATGTGATAAAATAAGAGAAAACGTGTTAGCGTTTTCTTTTTTTAGTGAAGAAAGCTGGCACCAAAATAACCTAAACATAAGGAGTAACTATGTCAGTTCATATCGAAGCTAAAAAAGGTCAAATTGCAGATAAAATCCTCTTGCCAGGCGATCCATTGCGTGCCAAGTTTATTGCTGAAAATTTTCTCGAGGATGCTCAACAATTTAATAATGTGCGAGGCATGTTGGGCTATACAGGGACTTATAAAGGACACCGTATCTCAGTTATGGGAACAGGCATGGGAATGCCATCAATCTCCATCTATGCACATGAATTAATCACCGAATACGGCGTGAAAAAATTGATCCGAGTAGGCACAGCAGGTGCGCTAAATGAAGATGTTCATGTACGAGATTTAGTCTTGGCACAAGGCGCTGCCACAACTTCACGCATTATTAAAAATGACTGGCCACAGTTTGATTTGCCGCAAATTGCTGATTTTGATTTGTTAGATAAGGCCTATCACATTGCGAAAAACTTAAATATTCCAACCCATGTAGGAAATGTTCTTTCGGCTGACTTATTCTACAGTGATATTGATACGCTGGCTATAGGTAAATTGGGCGTAAAAGCAGTAGAGATGGAAGCAGCAGCTCTTTATTATTTGGGTGCAAAACATAATGTCCAAACATTAGGAATCATGACCATCTCTGATAGTCTAGTGACAGGAGAGTCAACAAGTTCAGAAGAACGTCAAACTACCTTTACTGATATGATGCGTGTAGGGCTTGAAACACTTATTGTTTAGGAGAAAGTAAAAGTTAAAGCCGAACATTGAAAGGGTAAAATTATTAAATTTAGCATTTGCAAAGGAAATTTCCAGATGTTTCTGTTAAAATGATAAGAAAGTTATGGAGATTAGGGAGTTATTTAAAAGATGAAAACAGATATCGAAATTGCACAAGAATGCAAGATGGAAGCTATCACAAACGTCGCTGAAAAAATTGGTTTAAGTTTTGAAGATATCGAACTTTACGGAAAATATAAAGCAAAAATACCACTCGAAAGCCTTAAAAAGTTTGAGGATAATGCTGAGGGAAAACTTGTCTTGGTTACATCCATTAACCCAACTCCTGCTGGTGAAGGAAAATCAACGGTGACAGTTGGACTAGCAGATGCCTTTGCACGCTTGAACCAAAAGGTAATGGTGGCGCTACGTGAACCTTCATTGGGCCCTGTGATGGGGATAAAAGGTGGTGCAACAGGTGGAGGATATGCTCAAGTTCTTCCGATGGAAGATATTAACTTGCATTTCACAGGCGATATTCATGCCATGACAACAGCGAATAATGCTATTGCAGCACTTTTAGATAATCATATCTTCCAAGGAAATGCTCTAAACATCGATAGTCGTCGTGTTGTTTGGAAACGTGTCTTAGATATGAATGACCGCGAGCTTCGTCATATCGTTGCTGGCTTAGGCAGTGTAGTTAATGGTGTGCCCCGTGAGGACGGTTTTGATATCACGGTAGCCAGTGAGATTATGGCTGTTTTATGTTTGGCTACCTCATTGACAGATTTGAAAGAACGTCTTTCACGTATTGTTGTGGCTTATACTTATGATCGTCAGCCGGTCACTGTGGGTGATTTAGAGATTGAAGGTGCAATTACAGTCCTATTGAAAGATGCACTTAAGCCAAATCTGGCCCAAACTATTGAAGGGACACCCGTATTAGTACATGGCGGTCCTTTTGCCAATATTGCTCACGGCTGTAACTCTGTTTTAGCCACAAAAACAGCCTTAAAATTAGCAGATGTAACTATTACAGAGGCTGGATTTGGAGCAGATTTAGGCGGCGAAAAATTCCTTGATATCAAAACACGTCAACTGGGAAAAACCCCTGATGCTATTGTAATTGTTGCTACTCTTCGTGCATTGAAAATGCATGGTGGTGTAGCTAAAACGGAACTAACTGGCGAAAATGTTGCAGCCGTTACCCAAGGCTTTGCAAATCTGAAACGCCATATTAAAAATATGGCGAGCTATGGTGCGCCAATCGTTGTAGCCATTAATCAATTTGCCAGTGATACTGAGGCGGAAATAGCTGAGTTAACACGACTTGTTGAAGCAGAAGGTGTTGCTGTGAGTTTGACACAAGTCTTTGAAAAGGGCGGCGCAGGTGGAATTGATTTAGCCGAAAAACTAACAAGTATTTTCACGCATGAAGCAAGAGAGTTCCATTATCTTTATGATTTAGAAGCATCGGTAGAGAGCAAGATTACAACAGTTGTGACACAAATTTATGGTGGCAAGAAAGTTAATTTTTCTGCAAAAGCAGCGCGTCAATTAACAGAAATTGAGGAGAATGGTTGGGATAAGTTGCCTGTTTGTATGGCGAAGACACAATATTCATTTTCTGATAATCCTAAACTTCTGGCAGCACCAGAAGGCTTTGAAGTTACCGTGCGTGAGTTGGTACCAAAGATTGGAGCAGGATTTATCGTGGCCTTGTTGGGTGACGTGATGACTATGCCTGGCTTACCTAAAAAACCAGCGGCTTTAAATATGGATATTGACGAAACTGGGAAAATCACTGGTTTGTTTTAAGCAAAGGAGAACGATGGTAAAAGCAAAACTCACCCCTTTTATTACATTAAATGGTAAGGCCAAGGAAGCGATGACTTTTTATGCTCAAGTTTTGCCAGACACAAAGATTATACGGATGGAGTTTTATCATGAAAGTCCAGCTTTTTCTGAGCTGAAAGAAGAACTTGTTTTATATGGGAGTTTGGAAATAAAAGGGACAGAACTTTTCTTTCTTGATATGCAAAAAGAATATGCAGCACCAACACCAAATTGGTCAAATTCCCTTCTTCTGGACTGTGCGACCGAGGCTGAATTTGATGAAATCTTTGCAGCTTTAGTAGACCAAGGAAGCGTGATGATGGGGCCGGAAGCTGTAGGAGATATTCGTAAATGTGCCTGGATCACTGACAAATTTGGCATTACATGGCAACCAATCTGGAAATAAAGAGAAATAGTTATCCTTTTTTACGGATAACTTTTTTGTTTGCTGATATTAAATAAATAAAATTCCGGTATAAAAAAATCTTAACCCCTCGATAAACAAATAATATGACAAACCAATAGGGAGCGTGATAAACTTTAAATATCAAAAAATTAAGGAGAACATTACTATGAAAAAGTCACTGAAGCTTTCACTCGCGCTCGTTTCGCTTATCGCCGCAGGAGCTTTAGCTGCTTGCAGTAATGGTGGTTCATCAAGTAAAGAAGAATCAAAAACCAAGCAAACGGAGATTGTTGTAGCTACAGATGGAGCAACTAAACCCTTTACCTATTCTGATAATCAAGGAAATTTAACAGGATATGACATTGAGGTTGCACGTGCTGTCTTTGATAAGTTACCTGAATATAAAGTAACGTATCAAGCGGTTGACTTTTCTGGGATTGTTCCAGGTTTGGACAGTGGTCGTTATCAGATGGGAGCCAATGATTTTGGTTGGTCAAAAGAACGTGCAGAAAAATATAATTTTTCATCACCAATTTCTAAATCGAATAATGCAGTATTAACGAAAGACGGTGATTATAAAACCCTAGAAGATCTTGCAGGTAAAAGTACAATCGGTAATCCAGCTTCTAACTATACAAAGATTATCAATGATTGGAACAATGCGCATCCAGATAAGAAAATAAATATCAGCTACTCTTCAGATAGCACATCTATCAATACACGCTTTAACCAGATTGAATCTGGGAAGATTGATTTCATGCTTTATGATAAAATTTCTCTGCAATCAAGTATTAAGGATCAAGGATTTGACAGCTTGAAAATTCAAGATATCGATACTTCAACAGGTGATCCTGAACATGACGGTTATGAGTATTTCCTCTTTGCAAAAGATGATGCTGGCAAAGAACTTCAATCTAAAGTCAACAAAGTACTTGCGGAGCTTGAAAAAGATGGTACCTTGAAAAAACTTTCAGAAAAATTCTTTGATGGAGATTTTGTACCTGAAGCAAGCAAATTTAAATAAATATTTCACAGACAAGAAAAAATTTTTAGTTTCTTGTATAATAGTAGGAGTAGTGTAAAAGCTGTCCCTGAGTCTCTCACACACAAATGCTTGTGGCACGAGTGAGGGGTTCAGACAGCTTTCTTTGATGAAGAGAATAAAAATGAATAAAAATAAAAAAATAATTTTAGGCTTGGGAGTTTTGCTCCTGTTGATTATTTTGCCTATGCTTCCCTTTTTGATCATGCAAGGGCAATATAGTTTTGACGAATTTTGGACGATGTTTTTCACCAAAATTTTTAGTTGGAAAGACTTTACAGCAGCCTTTGTACCAATCATTAAAATGATTCCTATTTCATTGCAGATGACACTTATCGCAATGTTCTTTGGTCTCATTTTGGGGTTGCTCCTTGCACTTGTCAGAATAAATAAAATTCCTATTTTAGACCAGTTACGTGCCTTGTTTGTTTCCTTTACACGTGGGACACCAATTTTGGTACAACTTTATTTAACTTATACAGGGATTCCCTTGATTCTTAAAGCAATCAATATGAATTACGGAACAAATTATACAGTTAACTCGGTTCCTGCTATGCTCTTTGTGATTGTGGCTTTTGCCCTTAACGAAGGCGCTTATAATTCAGAAACAATCCGCTCAGCCATTCAATCAGTAGATAAAGGTCAAATCGAAGCAGCACGCTCCCTGGGGATGACAAATTTTCAAGTTTTTTGGCGTGTAACCTTACCTGAAGCAGCTTCTGTTGCAACAGCGCCATTAGGGAATGCTTTGATTGGCTTACTCAAATCAACTTCACTCGCTTTTGTTGCTGGTGTAGTCGAAATGACCGCTCAAGCTCAAATTATCGGTGGTTCAACCTTCCGTCTTTTTGAAACCTATTTAGCTCTGGCCTTAATTTACTGGCCAATCTGTATCGTTCTGGAAATCTTGATTCGTAAGATTGAAAGCAAACTGGAAATAAAAATGCCTAAAGCAGCGCGGAAAATCTCACTTGGACGCAATCCTTTTGATAATGGGGTGACCAACAAATGATAAAAATTTCAAATTTAAGTAAATCTTTTGCAGGTAATGTTGTTCTTGACAATCTTAATCTGGAAATTAATGAAGGTGATGTCATTGCGCTTATTGGTGCATCAGGTGCCGGTAAGTCAACATTTTTACGCTCTATTAATTATCTGGAAGAAGCAGACAGTGGACAGTTAGAAATTGATAGTTTTAAAGTCGACTTTGAACATATCAGTAAACAAGAAATTCTTGAGCTTCGTCGCAAAACAGGAATGGTCTTCCAGCAGTTCAATCTCTTTGAACGTCGTACAGCCCTCCAAAATGTGATGGAAGGTTTAATTCAAGTTAAGAAAATGCCCAAAGCAGAAGCACAGAAGCTAGCTGAGGAAAATTTAAGAAAAGTCGGTCTTGAAGATCGTATGGATTACTATCCAAAATTCTTATCCGGCGGTCAAAAACAGCGTGTAGGAATAGCACGAGCGATGGCAATGCAGCCAACTTTGCTCTTGCTTGATGAGCCGACATCAGCGCTTGATCCGGAACTTGTTGGCGAGGTGCAAGACACTATTCTCAATGCAGCTAAAAATAAACAAACAATGGTTTTGGTGAGTCATGAGATGGACTTTGTCTATAATGTTGCTACAAAAGTACTCTTCCTTGAAAAGGGTAAAATCATTGAAGAAGGTAGCCCTGAGGAAGTGTTCCATCATCCTAAAAATCCGCGGACGAGTGAGTTTCTCTCTCGTCATGTTAAAACCATTGATATAGGAAGTTCAAATGATTAATTTAGTTTTACAGTTTTATCTTAAAGGTTTACTCATTTCTTTTTTAGTTGTAGGTTTACTCAGTCTTTTGTACGGTTTTATCTATTGGATCCGTAATCATCATAAATCCCGAAATGTCTGGCGCAATCGTTTATTTGACATTATTTTGGTGGATATTTTGACGATTCCGATTTTGAGTTTTGCAGTTGTTGGTATACTGATTATTTTAAGAATCAGATGATTGTAAATCAAAATAATGGCAAATAATCAAAAGAGAATTTATAATGGTTCTATACTTGAAGAGGTGAATTATGACAGAAAAAATTTACGATGTAGTAGTTATCGGTGCAGGGCCTGCAGGCATGACCGCAGCTATGTACAGCGCTAGAAGTGAAATGAAAACCTTGCTTTTGGAACGAGGTGTTCCGGGCGGGCAAATGAATAATACAGCAGAAATTGAAAACTACCCAGGCTATGGTCAAATCATGGGTCCTGAACTTTCAATGAAAATGTATGAGCCTTTAGCTGATCTTGGTGTTGAAAATGCTTATGGCTTTGTCACATCAATCGTTGATAATGGTGCAACTAAAACAATCAACACTGAAGAAGAAGTATTTGAAACAAAATCAATCATCATTGCGACAGGAGCAAATCACCGTAAGTTAGGAGTTCCTGGAGAAGAAGAATACGGTGCCCGTGGTGTATCTTACTGTGCTGTCTGTGATGGTGCATTCTTCCGTGATCAAGATATCTTGGTTGTTGGTGGTGGTGATTCCGCTGTTGAAGAAGCCATTTTCTTAACTCGCTTTGGTAAAACAGTAACAATTATGCATCGCCGCGACGAATTACGCGCGCAAAAAATTATTCAAGAACGCGCCTTTGCTAACGATAAAATAAAATTTATATGGGATTCTGTTCTTGAAGAAATCAAAGGTGATGAACGTAAAATTGAATCTGTACGTTATAAAAACGTTAAGACAGGTGAAGTTACAGAAGCCAACTTCGGTGGTCTCTTTATCTATGTAGGTTTGGATGCTGTATCTGAATTTGCTCGTGATTTAGGTATTACAGATGAAGAAGGTTGGATTATCACAGATGCTACGATGAAGACAAGCATTCCAGGTATCTTTGCCGTTGGTGATGTTCGTCAAAAAGATTTCCGCCAAATTACTACTGCAGTAGGTGATGGAGCCCAAGCAGCTCAAGAAGCTTACAAATATGTAGAAGGTTAAACAAAAAAGAACGTGCATTACTGCCGTTCTTTTTTGTTTTTATCGTTCGTATTCTAGTAACAAATGTGTTATAATCTTATTAGTGTAATTCTGATTAAGGAAGAAAAGTATATATGGATAAAGTAATTTACGACGTTTTACTCGTCATTATGTTGGTTATTTCTGCAATTTTAGTTATTTCAATTTTGATGCAACCTTCTAAACAAGATGGTGCTGCTGATGCTTTTTCAGGTGGTTCAGGCGAGCTATTTGAACGACGTAAAGCGCGTGGTTTTGAGGCTGTGATGCAACGTTTTACAGGTATTACTATTGGTATTTGGCTTGTACTTGGTTTCATCTTGGTCGTTCTCTCTACGAAATAAAAGAATGATAATATGCAAAATGAAGCGGTCGAAAAATAATGGACCGCTTTTTTATTTAAAAAGAAAAATTTATAGACAAATGTTAACCACTAGTGTAAATTTTTTAATACAATTTAAACACATAATTTCATAATTTCAATTTACTCTTCAACTTGGAGAGTTTTTTCTTTTGACTAAAAAGTCCCTTTATCTTTTAAAGGGACTTTTTAGTATTCTTCAGGTATTTAACGATAAATTTTCGCAAATATAAATCGTGAACTTGGACCGACCAAAAGTAATTGAAGAGGAAGTGCAACGACAATGTTTAATGCCCATGTTTTACCATACAAGAGAAGCAGACTATCTGTTGTTGGTGTCCCTTCCATGATAATCCCGACAATAGACATAAGGGTAACCATTCCTAGAATCATAAACAAGGAAATAAAAATACCAAGTTGCGCAGGAGAGGGCTGTAAGTTCTTTTTTTCGATATGAGAAAAGACAATTTTTTTCGCCAGCGGGCCAACAAGTGCAAGATCAAGTATGACAGCGACAAGTAGAGCGAGTGGAAAACCAGTAGCTACATTTCCCCAACTTTCCATATTTATACCGCTGGCTTTAAAAACATTATACATGGTCATTCCAAAAACCATCATTCCAGCAATTAATCCGGTAAAAACAAGTTCTTCTTTAAAATTTTTAGGCATCTTTTTTTCTCCATTCTTTTTAAGTGCACTATATCATAACATAAATGACCGTGTCTTCGTAAGTGAAAACTTGATAAAGAACAAAAAAAGTAAAAATTCAAGGACAATTAAAGTGAGTTGCAGGATTTTAGTCACTAAAAAATTTTTGAAAAAATAATCTTAAATACTTGACGTTTACAAAAGTAAACGATATAATACAAATATAGTTTACAAACGTAAACGAAAAGGAACAAAAAATGAAAATTAAAAAAAAACATAAAACGATGTTGAGGCTGTATCAAAAATAGGCAAGTCTAATCTGTATCAGAAAGAGGAAATGAAATGACCAACTATATTTTTAAACCCGGCGATGAGAGTCTTGCACCTGTTCTGGTTTTGCATAGCACAGGTGGTGATGAAGAGCAGCTGATTCCATTGGCTGAAGACTTATTTCCCAATCACCCTCTCTTATCCATTCGTGGACGCGTCAGTGATCAAGGGATAAACCGCTACTTTAAACTCAAAGGTCCTGGTTTTACGAAAGAAAATTTTGACTTGAAATCGCTGAGCCAAGAAGCCCAATGGTTAGCTACAGAAGTGACACGTTTAGGACAAAAATATCAGCTGGATCTTACGCGACTTGCAGTAATTGGTTATTCTAATGGTGCGAATGTTGCACTATATATGCAACTGAAAGGTATAATGCAATTTGATAGAGTTTTAGCCTTTCATGCCATGCAACTTACCGATATAGAAGAACCTGTAATTGCAGATGAAAGTAAAATTTTTCTGACTCACGCGGACAATGATCCTATCGTAAGTCGAGCAAATCTGGAAGAGCTCTCTTCTGACTTGCAAAAGACAGAATGTGAGCTGGAAGTATTTAAAACCAGTTTTGGTCACCAACTAAGCAATGATGAACTTGTAGCAGCAAAGAAATGGTTAGCAGTATGAAGAAAAAGATAAGCTTACATGAACATGTCTTTCCAATTGAGAAAATCATAAAAAAACTAAAAAAAGAGGAAAATCCCATGAACACAGAAATTGAAACACAAAATATCCTTGGTGGAGTTCACCACGTTACAGCAATCACATCAAGCGCACAAAAGAATTATGACTTTTTTACAAATATCTTAGGCTTACGTTTGGCAAAATTAACCGTCAATCAAGATGATTATGAGACTTATCACCTTTACTTCACAGGGGAAGATGGGAAAAGTCCAAATATGACCTTCTTTGACTTCAAAGATATTCCCAAAGGAATGCATGGGGCAAACAATATTAAGCGTGCTTCGTTTCGTGTACCAAGTGACGCTTCTCTTACTTACTGGACAGAGCGTTTTGAAAAAGCGCATGTTAAACATGGCGAAATTAATGTCAAATTTGGCAAGAAAACACTCGAATTTGAAGATTTTGATGGTCAAAAATACCAATTGATTTCCGATCAAGACAACACAGGTGATGCTGCACTGGATCGTTCATGGCTTCTCTCAAATGTAGCGCCTGAACATGGAATCATTGGCATGGGTCCAGTCTTTGTGAAAGTTACGGACACTTACAATTTACGGATTATTTTGGAAACAGTCTTTGGCTTCCGTTATGCTGGTCAAGAAAATAATTTGCATCTTTTTGAAGTAGCCAATGGAGGCAATGGTGCAGCTTTGATCATTGAAGAAGCGCAAGAAAATGAGCGTTATACTTATCAAGGCTACGGTACAATTCATCATTTAGCATTAGGAACGACAAATCCTGAAACTTTAAATTACTGGATTGAACGTATTCAAGCCTTTCGTTTACCACATTCTGGCTTGGTGGATCGTTTCTACTTCTCTAGCGAATACGTGCGTGTAGCTCCGGGTGTTCTGTTTGAAATTGCTACATTTACACCAGGTATTGGCGCTCTTGATATGGCTGAGTCAGGTGATGGTGCTGTCGACAGTTATGAAGAGGCATTAATTACTTCAGGTTTCTGGATTGACGAATCAAAAGAAGAAGCAGGGAAAGACTTAAGTTTACCTCCTCATCTCTTCCCAGAAGATGAAGCTGTCAAAGCACGTACAGCAGCAAGTTTACGTCCTTTAGATACTTCAGATACGATGCGTGATCGTAGCCATGATGAATTATGGACTGTTGAAAAAGTTGTTGAACGTCGAGAAGGTGAAAGCCTTGAAGCTTTTGAACAACGTTATCTTGGAAAATAAATAATATAATAAAAAAACGTTTCTGTCCTTATGACAGAAACGTTTTTTATTATAAATTAAAGCGATAGCCCACGCCCCAAATAGTTTCGATAGGCTGTGTTGGCGACTGAACGCTTTTGAATTTTTCTCTTAGTCTTTTAATATGAACAACAACAGTAGCAACATCTGTATCATAAATATCCATCTCCCAGATTTGTTCGAATAAGCTTTCCTTGCTCCATACTCGATTTGGGTGTTCGGCTAAAAAGAGCAACAGTTGGAATTCCTTGTTCGTGAGGATGATTTCTTTGTCTAATACGTAAACCTTATGTGAATCCTTGTGGATGATAAGGTCATCTATCTTAAGAATATCGGAGTTTTCTTTAGGCTTTAAAATTTTATAGTTCTGGATATGAGCTTTGACTCGTGCCACCAGTTCATTGGGACTGAATGGTTTAATCATATAATCGTTAGCACCCAAGCCAAGTCCGCGAATTTTATCAATATCTTCTTTTTTTGCGGAAACAATCATGATAGGCGTTTGTTTTTTATTTCGAATTGCTTTACAAATCTCAAATCCATCAACCCCAGGAAGCATAATATCCACGATAATTAAGTCAAAATTTAGATTTAGAGCAGTGTTTAAACCAGCTGTTCCGTCTGTTTCAATCACAGCATCCATTCCGTTAATTTCCAAATAG
>OMJG01000658.1_pt1 | contig 24363 bp, 22 predicted proteins | sample 1646431 | NCBI WGS metagenome assembly OMJG01 (sample SAMN03771674, study PRJEB25209) | food metagenome | isolation source: Cotija cheese | place: Mexico:Jalisco,Michoacan | collected 2011-12-12
TTTCGAGTTTCGGCACACTGTTTAGCGATTATGAGATTTTCTCTGCCTTCTGGGTAACGATCAAACTGACCTTCTTCTCGGGGATCTTTGCGCTGGCGATTGGAACTGTGCTTGCAGTTTTGTGCGTTTGTCCGGTGCCTGTTTTCAGGAAGTTTGGCAGCGGCTATATCAACATCGTGCGCAACACCCCGCTCACTCTGCTCATGGTGTTCTGTTCGCTCGTCTTGTGGTCCTCCTTGGGTTTGGAGTTCTCTAACGACATCGCCAACAACTCCTTCTGGCTGGCCGTACTGGCGCTTTCCGCTTACACGTGCAGCTTTGTAGCCGAAGGGATTCGTTCAGGGTTCAACACGGTTCCACCGGGTCAGGCGGAAGCCGCGCGGGCGATCGGCCTCACCTTTACCCAGACACTGGGGACCATCGTGTTACCGCAGGCGCTGCGAGGTTCGATTGCCCCGATCGGTAATGCGTTGATTGCGATGACGAAGAATACGACGGTTGCCACCGCTGCAGGTGTGGTACAGATGTCAACCGTGATGAACGAGATGCTGGAGAACCGCCCGGACCTCCTCATTCCTATCTTTCTCACGGTGGCATTCTTCTTTGTGATTCTTGTGCTTCCCCTAGGGATGATCACTACATACTTCTCGCGAAAGATGGCGGTGGCGCGATGAGCCGGACAATCTCTGACTTCTTTGACGAACCGGGGCCGATTGCTCGGCGCAGGACGAACATTGTGACCGCCGTAGGAGTGGTGATCTTCATCGGTGTGATCGCCTGGATCGGCTACATGTTGGCTGACAAGGGGCAGTTCGCCGCGGAGAAGTGGACCCCCTTCCTTGAGGTATCCACGTGGACAACATACTTTGTTCCCGGAATCCTAGGGACACTGAAAGCGGCTGCTCTAGCCATAATCTTCTCGAATGCCCTTGGCTTGATCTTGGGAATTATGAGGCTTGCCCAAAGCACGTTTATTCGGATCGTTGGAGGAACTCTGGTGGAGTTCTTCCGGGCCGTGCCCGTCTTGGTCCTCATGCTCTTCTTCTACTTCATGTTCGCGGCCGCGCTTGATAACCCTGCCGATGCACCGTTCTGGGGCGTGGTGTGTGGATTAACCATGTACAACGGAGCGGTCATCGCGGAGCTTGTTGCTTCGGGCGTCAAGAGCCTTCCTTCTGGCCAGAGTGAAGCTGGGCTCGCCTTGGGGATGACCAGTGGGAGAACGCTTGTATCGATCCTGCTTCCGCAGGGACTAATCGCGATGATGCCATCGATGGTGGCCCAGCTTGTTGTTATCCTCAAGGACACGGCGCTTGGCTACACAATCACTTACTTTGAGCTACTCAACAGGGCGAAGACGTTCGGTTCGGCATACCAGAACTACCTGCCCGCGCTCTTCGTTGCAGCGGTGATGTTCATTATCGTGAATATCATCCTTGGACAATTGGCGCGAATCCTCTCGACGAAGCTCGAATCAGCAACCGGATTAACCGCGCCTGAGCAACAGGGAGACCCCGAGGAGGACCTCGCTCTCAGCGAGATGAATGCTGATATTACCCCGCCGATGAAAGATCTATCCGCCGCAAAAGCTGCGCATTGAGGGCAACCACAACGGTGGAAAGCGACATGAGGATCGCGCCCACGCTCATCGGAAGGATGAAGCCAATGGGTGCTAGCACGCCAGCGGCCAGCGGCACGGCCAGCAAGTTGTAGCCGGCGGCCCACCAAAGGTTCTGCTGCATCTTGGAGTAGGTGGCGCGGGAAAGCTTGATCACGCTTAGGACGGACTCCGGGTTGGAGGACGCAAGGATCACGCCAGCCGAGCCAATCGCAACGTCAGTTCCAGCGCCAATCGCGATTCCAACATCAGCGGTGGCGAGGCCCGGCGCATCGTTCACGCCGTCTCCCACCATCGCGACCTTATGACCCTCGTCCTTGAGCTCGCCGATCTTCGAGGCTTTATCTTCGGGTTTTACCCCAGCGAACACGCGGTCAATCCCGAGTTCGTCGGCCACGGCATTCGCAACGGCCTCAGCATCACCGGTAATCATCACTACGTCTGTGCCCTGATCGTGCAGGGCCTGAACGGCGGCCTTGGATTCGGGGCGCACCTCATCTGCAAGCCGTAGGGCACCGGCAACTTCGCCATCAACCACAACGTGGAGCACGATAGCGCCCTCATTCTTCCAATTGCCCACGGCCTCCAGTTCGGTCAAATCCCGTGAATCGAGGAGGTTCGGCCCGCCAACCTCGATCTTCTGCCCATCAACCTTTGCGCTAACGCCAAGCGCCGGTTCTGAGGAGAAATCTTGGGCGTGTGGGACATCGATCTCCTTGTCGCGGGCGGCGGCGGTGATGGCGCGCGCGAGCGGATGCTCACTATCAGCTTCAGCCGCGGCGGCCAAGGAGAGGAGCTGATCCTCTGAATCAGCTGCGCTGTGATCCGCCAAGGCGGTACCGGTCACGCGCGGCTCTCCAACGGTGAGCGTACCGGTCTTATCAAACACAACCGTGTCCACGGTTCGCATGGATTCGAGTGCCAGCCGGTCCCGGATGAGGATACCGCTCTTGGCGGCGCGTTCCGTGGCAATCGAGACCACGAGGGGGATGGCCAAACCGAGTGCGTGTGGGCAAGCGATCACTAGCACAGTCACCGCGCGGGTCACGGCGTCTTCGGGTGCTCCCACGATCAACCAGACGATAGTTGTGATGGCCGCGGCGATCAGCGCGTACCAGAAGAGGAGGGCGGCCGCGCGGTCCGCGATGCGTTGGGCGCGCGAGGACGAAGACTGAGCATCCGAGACGAGTTTTTGTATGCCTGCGAGCGTGGTTTCCTCTCCCGTCGCAGAGACTTCCACGCGCAGTCCCGAGTCCGTTGAGATCGTCCCGGCCACCACGCGATCGCCTTCGCTACGGGAGACGGGCCACGATTCGCCCGTAATCATCGATTCGTCCACGTGGGCGGAACCTTCTACAATCGTCCCGTCCGCTGGGATCGAGGATCCGGGACGAATAACGACGACGTCGCCCTCCTCCAAATCCTCCGGCGCCACATTCTCGGTGGAATCACCGCGCACTACCTCTGCTTCATCAGGCAGGAGGGCCGCAAGGGAATCGAGGGCCGAACTGGTTTGGGCCAGTGAGCGCATCTCGATCCAATGGCCAAGCAACATGATGACCACGAGGAGGGCTAGCTCCCACCAGAAATCGAGTTCGTGACCCAGCAGATGGAGGCTGGACCCCCACGAGGAAACGAATGCCACGGTGATTGCCAGAGCGATGAGAAGCATCATGCCGGGCTGGCGGTCCTTGATCTCCTGAAGGCCTCCGGAGAGGAAGGGCTTGCCGCCCCACACGAACATCACCGTTCCAAGGATCGGTGAAACCCAATCAACCCACGCGGCGTCCGGCAACGAGTAACCAATCAAGCTGGCAAACATTGCGTTGAACCCGATCACCGGGATCGCGAGAACCACCATGATCCAAAAGAGACGCTGGAACATGGCCACGTGGTCCATGTGTCCCGAGTGGTCGTGGCCCGATTGCTCGTGGCCAGAGTGTTCATCGCCGGGTTGCCCATTGTCCATGTTCATGGTGCTGTGTTCGTGGTCCTGATGCTCCTGTTGCATTGCGCTAACCTCAGTCTCTTCACCTTGGGAACACTGAGTACAACGCGTCTTTGCGGCCGAGTATTTCCGCCAGCACCTCGCATCATTTCCGTGAGCGCCCCCATTTTCGTGAGTGCGGCGGATCGAACCCTTACTCTGAAGGCGGAACACGCACTCTCACGACCCGCGGCGGTGCTCCGTTTCGTGAGCGCCCCCTTTAAACCGTGAGCGCCCCGTTTCTGCCCCGGTTTACCCGTCACCGTCGATCACAAAAGGTCACTGTCACGAAGATTTCTGGAGCGATCTTGACAAAGGTGTCACCCTCGATCGCGAAAGGCCCCTTGTAGTTTGAGGGCGATCTCAGATGTGAATACGAGTGATGAATCGTCTCGGCATGATACGCGTACGGCAAATGCACGATGAATTGAGGCGAGATGCCTGACTTCCCAAGGTTCTGAGATGGAAGAGTAAGAGCTAACCGGAACGTAGATACCGCGTCGGAGCTGGACCAAGCAATGCTCCTCGGGTTGTTTGCGCTGTGCTCTGCTAAGTCCTGCTGTGGTCAGAAGATCATAATGAGAGGTGTCCATGAAGTTTAGTAAGGCATGTAGCCCTAGCCATGACGTGGCGTAACTGGCATCCTGTGGAGAGTTTCTTCACGGAGCGGGCCTGTGGGAACCATGAGGGGTGTGCTCAGGGGATGGCGTAGCGAGGTTTCGGTGTGACCACAAAAGTGCCCTCGCCAAGGCTAAAACTTGGCGAGGGCAATTCGTCGCTTAGGAGGATTACTCGGCAGGCTTGTCGGTTGGATCCGTTACGGTCGGCTCAGGTTTGCTGGCCGTCTTCTCGGGCTCGGCCGCAGCCTCATCGTTCAAGGCTCCCTCGGCCGCCTCTTCTGCAACTTCCTCGGCTACTTCCTCAGTAGCTACTTCGGGGGTCGGGGCGATATCGGGCTCGGGCGTATTCGCGCTTGCTGGAGTTGCGCTCTTTACGTCCTCCCAATAGGCCTCGGCCCAAGGATCCTCAACGGGCTGGCTGCGCTTCCACAGGTAGAACACGCCGCCACCGAGGGCACCGAGTGCTGCGAAGATACCGAAGAACTTCTTGGCCCGCCCCTTCTTCTTGGGGCTCGTGGTGAGTGCCTTCGTGGTTGATTCCTGAACAGCTACTGCTTTGGTCTTAACGTCCCCATCGGACCGAGCGGCCTCGTTTGCAGCCTTTGCGGCGGCCTTGGCACGCGGTACGTAATCGTTGAGTACCTTGTCCTTGGCGTCGTTGGCCTTATCGAGTGCGTCTTCTACGTGAGGGGTGGCCCAGTCGATACCTTGCTTGGTCAGCTCGGTTGCCTGATCGGCATACTCGGATGCCTTCTTCGTTGCATCCTCAATGTGCGGGGCGGCCCATTCCGCTCCCTGAGCTGCGAGAGTCTGGGCCTGCTGTGCAATCTGCTTGGATGTGGCGTTGGCACTGTCCTTCAGAGTCTCTGCCACTGCGCGCACCTGATCAGGAGTCTGCGCGGCGATTTTCTTCTGGGCCTTCTTCTTTCGGCAGAACATCAAATCCTCCTTGGTCAACTCCTCACATCGCGATCTGGTTGATCGCTGGTATGCCAAGTGAGGGGTCCTATGTCACTATCTTGCCTAGATATTGGTGCTCTGTCAGCATAACAGCCGAATTCACCGAATCTTTACGCGGTGAGCCAACTGAAAACAGCGTGTTGTGGAGCACGGAGAGTGGCCTGTGTGGATGGAATGCGGCACTGTGCCCACTCCTGTGCAAGGATGGACCCTATGGAAGCTACTTTGCATACTAACCACGGGGATATCAACGTGGAGCTATATCCGAATCAAGCGCCTCAGACCGTTGCGAACTTTACGGAACTAGCAACGGGAGAGCGCGAGTGGACAGATCCGGAAACGGGTCAAAAGACAACCGATCCGCTGTACAACGGCACGATCTTCCACCGCTGCATCTCCAACTTCATGATTCAGGGCGGCGATCCGCTGGGAACTGGTACTGGTGGTCCCGGCTACCAGTTCGATGATGAGATCAGCCCCGAGCTCAACTTCAATGATCCCTACGTTCTTGCCATGGCAAACGCAGGTAAGCGTTTTGGGCGCGGCACCAACGGTTCCCAGTTCTTCATTACGGTTGCCCCCACGCCGTGGCTGCAGGGCAAGCACACCATCTTCGGCAAGGTTACGGATGACAAGTCCAAGGCTGTTGTGGATGAGATCGGGCTGGCTCCTACGGGCCGTGCAGATCGCCCGGTAGAAGACGTAGTGATCGAGTCCATTTCGGTAAACGAATAAGCCAACTCTTATGAGTGATGTCAGCTCGTCAGGGTTCTGGGCGAAGTCACGCCGTTTCCTAGGGATCGAGAACGTGAACGCGCCCGTCACGTTATGCCTGATTGGCGTGTGCGTGGCTGTTGCGATAGCCGAATTCCTTAACCAGAGAATCGGCGCCGCACTCGTTTACGCCCCGGTTCTTGGCGAGGATCAGCCCTACCGAATCCTCGGTTCCGCTTTTCTTCATGCGGGCTTCTGGCATCTTGTCTTTAACATGTACGCCCTATGGCTGGTTGGGTCCGCGCTCGAGCCAGCCATAGGGCGTATACGGTTTCTTGGGATCTATCTACTTTCGGCGGTCGCCGGAAATATCGCTGTGCTCCTAACCGCCGATCCCTCCGGTCAAAGCTGGATCACGGCAACTGTAGGCGCCTCGGGCGCCGTCTTCGGAGTGTTTGGTGCCCTTTTCATCTTGGTGCGCCACTTCGGATCAAATGCCACGAGTCTCATCATCGTGATCGTGGCCAACCTGCTTTTGGGCTTCGTCCCCGGCATGAACATTTCCTGGCAGTCCCATGTAGGTGGCCTACTCATCGGCGGCATCTTGATGCGGCTGATGACGATGGGACGCGAGAGCCTCACGCCCACTCGCCGCCGAATCCGCGATGCCGTGGTATTTCTGGTTGTGGCATCTGCGCTCGTTGGACTCTTCTTTTGGGGATACCGCTAGTCTCCTCAGGGCACCATTACCCACAATCACTCACAATCTGTGGGTAAAGTTTTCCACAATTGCCGTATATCGGTGGATAACTCTGAATAGAGTAGCCAACCTCCGACCCCGATCTTTCCGCACGATCTCGAGGAAATCGTATGAGAAGCCCATTCCGCTACTAATTACACGCCTGTCATTATCCACAGACATACCCACAACTGTGGAGGAATTGAGTTGTGTATAAGTTGTGGTTTTGCCGTGGAAAACTGCGATCAATGTGGCAAAATTGGATCTATCGCGCGGCTCAGCTACGCCGCATCTGTTGAACAGAAGGGCACGGGTAGTGGGGGCTGGTGCGGGGCATGGCGGAAAGAGATTCCAGTTGGATTGGCATACGGTTCGATTGTTCCTCTATCGCTGCTTCAAACGCCTTGGAGACATCATCGTTTCGGCGCTAGGAATCATCCTGCTGGGCATCCCCATGGTGATTGCCGCTGTGGCGATTAAGATTGAATCCCGCGGCCCCGTACTGGATCTGGCCGAGAGGATCGGTAAAGACGGCCGTCCTTTCGTATTGATGAGGTTCCAGACCGGCCACGAATTTTCCCAGTCAGACGAACCAGCACGTACAGCTAGTTTTCTCCGAAGGACTCATTTGGATGCGGCGCCCCAGTTGTTCAACGTCCTTATGGGGAGCATGAGCATCATCGGACCGAGCGCCGAATCCAGAGAGTTCTACCGGGCCTCGCGTCAGGAGATTCCGCAAATCCGTCAGCGCCTGCTCGTCAGGCCGGGAATGTCTGGATTGGAGAAGGCGGCTGGGGCCACGGAGCTGGCAAGGGGAACCGAAAGCCCAAATGTAGAGTACGTGAGAATGCAAAGCGGGCTCTTAGATCTGAAGATATTTGCTCTGACGCTCTTCGTGTTGTTTCACGATGATAATGGCAGTGCTTAGAACCAAATAACGGTGGTTTCTTCGTAATAATATCTGGCAATCTCCCCTATTGTGACGCGGCCAATACCGGTATGATGCGCCTTACAAACTTGGTCACGCTCCTCCGCTGCCCGGGTGCTGACAGCGGAGATGATTGAACTCTTACCCTTGGGGTCACTCCCTCAAGGATGAATCTTCTAGATATTTACTAAGACGTTTGGCATAACGAAATTGCTGATCCGAATCCGCGATGCTCGTTCAACGCTCTCAGTGAATATGATTTCTGGATTCTGGTTGATCTACCCGTTTCACGCACGGAGTAGGGGACAAAATGAAATACAAGTGGAGACGAGTGTGCTTGGATTCGGCAGTGTGGGTCCTAGCTCTTGTTCTAGCAGCCTTACTGCGTCACGATTTTGTAACGCAGGATGTTCAGTGGTTGTGGCTCGGTTTAGACGGCGTCATCGCCATATTGCTTCAATTCATGACCGGAACGGCCGTGAATCTATACCATGGCCGATACGCCAAGGGAACGTTCGAAGAGGTCAATGTGATCACTCGGGCGGTAGGGGCAACGGGCCTCGTCTTGTGGATGACGTCCCTGCTTTTCAGCATCTGGGTACCGGTATCGCGGTCGATTGCCTTGATTGCGATGTCTATTGCGCTATCCATCATCCTTGCAAGCCGGTACCTTGCGCGCGTTCTTGACGAACGGCAAAGAAAGCCGAGCAGAAACACAACCCCTGTGTTGGTTGTTGGTGCGGGGTACGTTGGCACCTACCTAGTCAATTGGCTCTCAAATGATCCGGAATCCCCCTACACAGTGGTTGGGATCATCGATGATGATCCGGTTAAGCAGGGCAGAAGAATCCGGCGTGCCTTTGTGCTCGGCGATTCTCAGGCGATACCTGTGGTGGCGGAGAGGACGGGGGCACGGATCGTCGTCGTCGCCCTTAATAACCCCTCAACCACCTACCTACGGGAGCTTCAAAGGATCGCCGAATCCGCGAACCTGACGGTGAAGATCATGCCGAACATTGCGCGGCTCTTTACCAATCAACTCGAGCCGGGTGATCTACGAAACCTCTCCATAGAAGACCTTCTAGGGCGAACGCCGGTGGATACTGACGTTGCCGAGATAGCTGGATATCTCACTGGGAAGCGCGTGCTTGTGACCGGGGCGGGTGGATCGATTGGTTCGCAGCTGTGCGCGGAGATCAAGAAGTACGGTCCCAGTGAGCTCATCATGCTTGATCGGGATGAGACTCAGCTCCAGCAGGTGGAGATCAATATTGCGGGTAATGGGCTGCTCTCCACGCCAGAAGTGGTTCTTGCGGATATCCGTGATGGGGAGGCGCTCCGGCAAATCTTCGCCGAACGCCGCCCCGAGGTAGTGTTCCACGCCGCCGCACTCAAGCACCTTCCGATGCTCGAACAGTATCCAGATGAGGCTTGGAAAACTAACGTGCTGGGCACTCTCAACGTGCTGGTGGCCGCGCGTGCAGCGGCAGTGTCTACTTTCATCAACATCTCCACCGATAAGGCAGCTAATCCCACCAGTGTTTTGGGCCATTCCAAGAGGTATGCGGAACAGCTCACCGCCTGGATGGGAGGGGAAACCAGCCACCGATACATCTCTGTGCGATTCGGCAACGTGATCGGGAGCCGGGGCTCCATGCTTCCCACGTTCACACGGCTGATCGAGGAGGGCAAGCCGATAACGATCACCCACCCCGATATCACGAGGTTCTTCATGACCATTCCCGAGGCGTGTCAGCTCGTGCTCCAGGCCGGAGGAATTGGGAACTCTGGGGAAGTACTGATCCTTGATATGGGTGAACCTGTCAAGATCATGGATATCGCCCAGCGGATGATTGCGATGTCAGGTAAGGACATTGACATTGTCATCACGGGACTTCGCCAGGGGGAGAAGCTCCATGAAGAGCTTACGGGGATCGGCGAGGCCACGGCGCGGCCGCATCATCCAAAGATTTTCCACACCACGGTCCAAGGCATCGAGAGTACTTTGCTGGATAAATCCGCATGGGACACGATCCATTCCAAGCGAGATACTCTGGCGCCGGTAGCGGAGGCCGGCCCGTGAGGATCTACCTGTCCGCTCCGGATGTTGGTGAGCTCGAAGAGCGGTACGTGGTGCGGGCGATGCGGAGCGGATGGATTGCACCGCTCGGGCCGGACGTAGACGCCTTCGAGGAGGAGGTGGCTGCGCGAATCGGACGCGCCTACGCCGTGGCGCTGAGTTCAGGAACTGCCGCCCTCCATCTGGGCCTTCTCAGTTTACGAGCTCGCCCTGGAACGGTCGTGGTGACGTCAACGCTAACCTTTGCTGCAACGGTCAATGCCATCATGTACACGGGGGCTACTCCCTACCTCGTGGATTGCGATCCGAACACGGGCAACATGGATCCGGCGCTACTTCAGGAGGCATTGGCAGGGCTGGCTTCCAGAGGGGAAAACGTGGCCGCCATTGTCCCCGTGGATCTTCTGGGGAAAGCCGCCGATTGTGAGCGAATCGGGGAGATTGCTGAAGATTGGGGGATCCCGGTGCTTGTGGACGCCGCGGAATCCCTAGGAGCAGCCAGCCGGGGGCGTCCCGCCGGAAGCCGCGGGGATCTAGCAATCTTCTCCTTCAATGGCAACAAGATCATGACAACCTCGGGCGGCGGCATGCTGTTGACCGACGATCCCGAGATCGCGCAACACGTCCGCTACCTCGCAACGCAGGCCCGCCAGCCCGTGGCGCACTACGAACACGAGGACATCGGTTTTAACTACCGGATGAGCAACCTGCTGGCGGCGCTGGGCCGCGCGCAGTTGAGCAGGCTCGATGCCATGATCCAGAGGCGCCGGGAGATTAGGGCTTTGTATCGGGAGAGTTTTGCGGAAGTCCCTGGGGTCGCCTTTTTTGGGGGCGACGACGACGAAGAGGACAACTTCTGGCTCACCTCGATTCTGGTGGATCCGGCGGTGGCTGGATGGGGGGCTCGCGATCTCTTGGCGTGGCTGGAGAGGGCCGATATCGAGAGCCGGCCGCTGTGGAAGCCAATGCATGCCCAGCCTGTCTTCGCCGGTGTGCCAGCCACGCTCAATGGGAGTGCGGACTACCTGTTCCAGCACGGCCTCACACTTCCTAGCGGATCTGGGCTGACGGATGAACAGGTAGGTTTCATCACCTCCGCGATCGGGGAGTTCCTGGCGCTGCAGCCAGCGGGTGCGCTGCCATGAACGGGCCGCCGCGCGGGGTAGTGGCCATTCTGGTGACCTCGGAAGATACGGCGGTGGCCTTCCTTCCTGGATACATGGAGTTCTTGGCGCAGCGGGGTTGGCGGGTGATCGTTGGGGCAAACTCCCCAACCGGTCAGCTCTTCGAGATGGCCAGAGACGCTGGTGCCGAGGCTTTCCACATCGGATGGGAGCGGGATCCGGCTCCTCTCTCTGACTTGCGGGCGCTGTGGAAGCTGACCATCAGGCTGCGAAAGGCGCGGCCGGACGTGGTGGTCACGGCCACCCCAAAGGCTGGATTTGTGGGGACGCTAGCTGGGTTCATCGCGGGCGTGCGGCTCCGGGTGTATCAGCTCTGGGGCCTACGTATGGAAACCAGTACCGGGTTGTTGCGGAGCATTCTGGCGGTTCTCGAGTGGTTCTCCATACGGCTCTCCACTGAGTGCGTGGCCAATAGCACCAGCCTCGCGGCGCGAACGGAGGCGCTCGGATTGGCACGCAAGGGGAGTATTCAGGTGCTTGGGGAGGGCAGCTCTCACGGGGTTGATGTAGAGTATTTCCGTTCGGCCGAAACCGGGAACCGAGTGCTTCCGCTTGACCCAGCCACGCGTGCGTTCCTGACGGAGAATCCGGCGGAGCTCACGGTTGTTTTTGTGGGGCGTCTGCACCCAGACAAGGGTATAGACACACTTTTGGCCGCGTTGGCTGCGTGCGCACGAAGGGGTACCGGCTCTCCGGCGGTCCGGGCGGTCATAGTGGGAGGCGATGAAGGCTTTGCACCCGGCCAATACGCCAATGATCTCCCGCCCGGGTTGATCCACCTGACCGGGAATGTTCGCGATGTTCGGCCGTACGTGCTCTCGGCGGACGTACTCTGCCTCCCTTCACTGCGCGAGGGCTTCCCCAACGTGGTACTGGAGGCGGCCGCGATGGGCGTTCCGTCAGTGGTATCGGATGCCACGGGATGCATCGATTCGGTGAAAGATGGCATCACGGGCAGGCAATTTCCTACAGGAGATGCCGAGGCGTTGGGCGCCATTTTCTGTGCTCTGGCCGCCAGCCCCTTAGAGATCTCCCGGATGGGGCAGGCAGCTCGCGCGTGGGCTGTGGAGAGCTTTCCTCAGGAGCGCATCTGGGATCTTCAGGCCAGCTTCTTGGAGGGGCTCCTGAATCGGAAGCGGCCGTGATGATCTCGTATATGCAAGGTCTGGACACGTTCAACGGCTTCGTGGGCACGGTCCTCATCTTGCTGTGCGGGTTGGGCTGCGCCCTGGCCTTCGCCCCCAAGCGCACAGGCGTACACGCTGCGATCTGGGGCGCGCTGGCCGCGGACCTCCTTGTTCTCCTCATGTTGGTCGCGGTTTTTCGATACCTCTCCGATGATTCGGAAACATGGCATATTCTGGCAACTCAGGCATCGGATTTCCTTACTGGCCGGACCGAGTATTCGGTGACCTACGTGGATGGCAAGCTTGGTTATCTGTGGATCGTGGGCGGAATCTACGCTGTCACGGGGTCAACCCCCATGGCCCCGATCATGCTGGGGATTGTCTGTCACCTACTGCTTGTCACGGTGATCGCACGCATCACGGCGCTCCTCGCGCCGTCACAGCCGCCGCAGGCCATCCGTCGCAGCGCCTACCTAGCCGCGTTCTTGCCCTGCATCGTCTGGTGGACCCCACACATACTGCGTGAATCTCTCACGTTTATGCTTGTAGCAACCGCCCTTTACGGGGCTATGCGGATTGTTAGTGGGAGGGGTCAGCGTGCTGCCACCCTAGCCTTCACATGCGCCGCCTTGGCTACCCTCATTTGGATTCGAGGCTCGCTCGGCTACATGGTGACGATTGGGGTGGTGCTTGGAGTGTTGTACGTGCGTGCTGGGCGCAGCCGGTATCACACGGCAATCCGATCGGCTCTTATAGGCACGGGAATCGCTGCCTTTCCCTTCGTCTTCCAAGTTCTGTCCGAATCGTTGGGTCTCACGGAGGATGGCATTGCGATCGTAACGTCCGAGCTCTCGGATATCGCCGTTAGTGGTTTCCCGGGCTTAGTGAATGAAACGAATCTTCTGCGGATCCTGAGCGTCACTATTCCGCGCGTGCTAGCGGGCCCTTTCCCATGGGAGCTTGCTCCCAACGGTGTGATGGCGCTGGCGTTCATGGAGCTCGTGTGCTGGCTGGCCATTGGGCTTGGGGCCATTAGGGCCCGCAAGGCATTTCTGCCCAATCAGCTGCTTGCGGATCGGCGCTACCTGATTGGCCTTATCATCGTAGTGTTCGCCGTGGTGATAGTGGCGCTGGCTATCACCGCGGGTAACTACGGGATCTTAGCGAGGTTTCGGCCGATCGCTACCGTGGTAATTATCCCTCTGGCGGGAATTGGGTTCTCATTTACTCGCTCACCGAGCCGTAGTAGGTCCCAGTCCCTATCTTGGGTATCCGGTTCATGATGATGCCAAGAACATGGCCGTTAATCTGCGCGATAGATCCGAGTGCCTCGGTCAGATCGCCCTTCCTCGTCCGCCCCGCGGATACCACCACCAGCGCCCCAGCGGTGAGCCGCGAGAGGATCGCCGGATCAGTGACCGAAAGGGCTGGCGGTGCGTCGATAATCACGTAATCATAAGCGGCGAAAACCTCGGTGAGGAGCTGTTTCATAGCCTCGGAGCTCAGCAGCTCGCTCGGATTGGGAGGGATGCGCCCGGCTGGCAACAGATACACGTCCCGTGGGCCCCACTGTTGAATGACCTCTTCCTGAGTAACGCTCCCGATGAGCAGATCGGAAAGCCCCACGCCGCCCTCGATACCGAAGAGCTGCGCCACGTTGGGCTTGCGTAGATCTCCGTCGATGAGGAGGGTACGGGCGCCGGCGTCCGCCATGACGATGGCCAGATTGGCAGCGATCGTGCTCTTGCCATCGCCGCTAGTTGCCGAGGTAATGACCACCCGATTCAGCGAACCATCCACCATCATGTACCGCAGATTCGTGCGGAGGGCCCGGTACGGTTCAGAAAGCGGACTCATGGGATCGGTGAACGCAACGAGCGGATCGCTCGAGGACTCGGGGTTTCGGCCGATACGCCCAATCACGGGCAGATCGGTGAGCGTTGTGACGTCCTCCGGTGTGCGCACTTTTGTGTCTAGGATATTGCGGAACAGGGCGATGGTGATCCCAAGAGCAAGCCCGCCCACGAGCCCTAGAATCAGATTGAGCCACACTCGAGGGGTTATCGGCGCGTCCGGGACATCTGCGGGTTGAACGATATCAATCTGAACCCGCGCGGGCGATTCTGAGGACACGCCCTCCAACTGGTCCGTGATCACTTCGGCCAGCACCGCGCTAGTGGTATCCGAGATGAGTGCGGCTTGCTGCGGATCAGGGTCCGTAGCCCGGATGTTGATCAAAACGGTACCCTGCGGCGAATCTGCGCTGATGCGCTTGGCAAGCTCCCGCCGGCTTTCGGTGAGATCAAGCTCCTCACGCACGGTGTCCAGCACAATCGCGCTATCGGCTATCTCCATATAGGAGGCCACCGCCTGCTGAGCGTACGCCGAACCCTGCGTCAGTTCCCCAGCCGACGAATCACCGGAGCGGACCGAGACGAAGAGCTGGGTGGTTGCCTCATATTGCGGCGTTCTAGTGAACGTCCACGCTGCCGCCCCTCCAAGTAGGAGAAGCGTCGAGACGATGATGATGAGCCAGTTCTTTCGCAGCACGTTGAAGTAATCACGTAGGACCATGATGAGCCTCCTGAATTGCTTTGGGGGACGACGACGGGCTAGTGACGGTTCCGGTTGAGGATGACCGAGTCATAAGCGAGGGCGTGCCACTTGGGCCGAGCGGTGGCGACGCGATCTAGGCGTTTGCCAGAAACATCGGCGAGCAGTGCCTCGATGAAGTTCGCGCCGCATTCGTGGGAGTGAGCATAGGACCAGCTGAACCGAGGGTTGATTTCGAGCAGTGAATAGCCGGTGGGGGTGGCGTACAAGTCCACATCAACAACTCCTCGGAAGGCAGCTTTCGAGAATAGGTCTTCAATGAAGTTCGTCAGCTCCGGATCGTCGAAGATGAGAGCTTTATCCGTTGTACCTTCCCGCATCCGTAGCTTCAGCTTTGGGTTGATACCGCGAACTAGGCCAGAGTGGAGGTCAAGATAGACGTCCACATCGAACGGTTCGCCGTCCATGAATTCTTGAACGAGCATCCGTTGAGAGCTGGCGAATATATTGTCTAGATCGCGGCTATCGCGTGCGATGCCTATATCAACGCTTCCGGCGCTCCTTACCGGTTTGGAGAAGAGCGGGAACCGGGCTTCACCGCTGGCAAGATCGCGATCCAGAACGTCCCGATCAATCCAAGTGCGTGGTGTTGGGATGTTATGAGCTAGGCAAAACTCGTACATCTTCCACTTGTCTGCCGCCAGATCTATAGATGGCGCTGGCGAGATCATGAGAGTGGTTCCGAAGTTGGCAAATTCTTCGCGATACTCAGCTAGCGGATCGAGATCCAGATCTAGCGTAGGAATGCACAGGTCAACGCCCTCATTTTTGCAAATGTCGCGTACTGCCGGAGCGTATTCGGGCGTGACCGAACGAGGCACGATATAGAAGCTGTCCGCCACGTATAGAGCTGGCGCGAGCTCGCTGCAATCTGCAGCGATGACTGTGTCCACACCCGCCTGACGAAGGTACTCGATGATCTTGACGCGTTTACCCGCGCTGAGAACTAGCACTTTCATTGTTGATCCCACACATTTCCCTCGAGGTACCGATCGGTTGTGCCGCGTTCGCGAACCTGGCGAAGGTCGCCGCTGATTTCGCGGACGTAGACGGGTGGCAGGTAGTAAATGAACTGCGAATCAAACGTTCCTGTGTAATGCCCGCGCCCGCGGAAGATCACGGTATCCCCCTCGCGTAGTTCGGGGTGTTCATCTAGCTCGGCTAAGCGATCTAGATCGATGCATGTGGATCCGCAAATGGTCTGGTGCTTGACGGTTCGGTCCGAGTCACTCACGATCGTGAGGGTGTGCTTGGCGCCAAACCACATGGGATCCACGTGGTTCCGGGAGCCGTCGATCACCACAAACCGTGTGTGACGTGCGGACTTAGCATCGATCACTGTGGTGAAGTAATCTTGGGCGGCCGCAACGAAGGCGGTGGCCGGTTCGATGACCAGCCGGGTGTGTCGCGGATCCACCGTGGGAATGAGCACCTGCCGAATCCCTTCGAGATACTCATCGGGGCTGGGATAGCGGGGATCCTCCCCTCCGAAGAACCCTCCTCCAAGATCGATGTATTTCAGATCGAGGCCGTGGCGTCGAATAACGTCAACAGCACTGCGTGCGGCCGATCGGTACACGTTGAGGCTCCGAGTCACGCTCGTTGCATGGAAATGGAGCCCCGTTACTCTTACCCCGCCGCGCCGTAGCTGGAACAGAGCATCGTCGAAATCGCCGTTGATATGGGAAAACCCGAACCGCAGCTCGGCGGGGCCGCTGGTTGATTCCCCCGGAACCTCCGTATCTAGATCCCAGTTCACTCGCAGGCCCACGGCGGGCTGAGAATCGGGAAGCTCAGCGGCCTCCTCAATTGCCCAACGGATTTCACGCTGTGAATCAATGTTCACAATGGAACCGGCGCGGAGCGCCTCGACGAAGCCCTCCCGCGACTTCACGGGTCCATTGAAGATGATCCGCTCTGGACTATGGCCCACGTGGGTAGCGAGGTTGTATTCGTCGTCGGACACAACTTCTGCACATACGCCGTGACGTGCCATCCAAGCAACCACCCATGGAAGCGAGTTGGTTTTGACGGAGTAGCCGATAATGCTGCCGGGCCATACGCGTTCCATTGCGTGCTGGAACGCGGCCACACGCACCGAGAGTTGGTCTTCATCAATCACGAACGCGGGTGTAATCATGCTGCCTCCGGCCCCAAGGCATCCGCTGGCGGAATCGACACGATATCCTCGTAGGTCATCATGATCCAACCGGCCTCGTAGGTTCCGATATCGGCTCGGTTCGAAGCACCCGAGACGTTGTTCAGAAGAAGCTTCGGGAAGTTCAGGCCACATTCATGTGCGTGGGGATACACGCCGCCGAATCGTGGATTAACCTCTAGAACTGCGAATCCTCTCTCCGTACGGAACAGGTCAATATCGATGGCACCCCGGAATCCGGCTACCTCGCAGAATGTGATGACGAATTGCTCCAGATCTTTATCCAGCACGGAGATAGCCTTGTCCGCGGTCCCTTCGCGCATCCGAAGCTTTTCTTTCGCGAAGAGGGACACAACTTCGCCGCTGACCATATCCACGTATACGTCAACATCCAGCGGCTCGCCTGATTGAAACTCTTGGATGAGGATTCCGGGGTAGCGCTCGGCCACGTTGTGCAGCTCGCTCAGCGATTCGATCTGGAAATTGTCTTTGCTCGCGGAGCCTGTGCGGGGCTTTGCGTAGAGGGGAAAGCTTAGATCGCCCGAGGCTAGGGCGGCGCGCACGGGCTCCGGGTCAATCCAGCTACGAACAGTGGGGATCGCGTGCTGCACACAGAATTTATGCATCTGCCACTTGTCAAAGGCTCGCGCCACGGCCTCCGGCGGGGAGATCATGACTTTGGTGCCAATTTCCTCGAATCGATGCTGGTTCGCCGCGAGTAGGGGCAGTTCGGGGTCAATGAGCGAGAAGCATACGGCAACCTGTTCACGCTGGCAGATATCAAGGATGGCCTCCATATAACCCGGAGCGTCAACGCGCGAAACCACGTAGTAGCGATCCGCAACGTAGAGTGCGGGTGCCAGATCGCTGCAATCGGTTGTGATCACAAGGCCATCTCCGGCCACATCTTTCATGTACTCCACGAGCTTGCACCTTGTGCCGGCGCTCAGAATTAACACGTTCATGTTGCCGTCCAATCGTCTTTTGCCAGATACTGCGCGAGGGGCCAAGGTTCTCGTGCCACGAGGATCCGGCCGTCCTCACGCCTTACGTAAGTTGCGGGGAAAAGGTTGATGAATAGAGGGGTGAAGCACATCGTGTAGGAACCGACCGCCTCATATATGATCCGATCTCCTTCAGAAAGGTATGGCGCGGCATCGAGCGCCATGAGCCGATCATTATCCAGACAGGTGAAGCCGCAGATGATCTGGTGTTCCGCAGATGGTGGGCCGGCGGATTCGATCCGGAATCTGTAAGACGTTTTCCGAAAGAAGGGATCGATGTTGGTGCGAGAGCCGTCTGTGACAACGATCCGCCCGCCCGGGACCCGCTTCGTATCAAGCACGCTCGTGTGGAACTCCAAGGCAACGGCAACAAGAGCCGAACCCGGTTCGATGATGAGGCGAGTTCGGCTGGGATCTACGGGGCTGTTGGGGTCGGTCAGTTCTTCGCGGATGGCGCGCAGGTACTGGTGCGGAGTGGGGAAGCGCGGATCAGCCCCACCGAAGAAGCCGCCGCCGATGTCAATGTAGTCGAGCATCAGGCTGCGCTCGAGAAGGATGCGCCGGACTGTCCGAGCGGCCGATTTGTACACGGAGATTTCTCGTTTGAGGCTTGTCACGTGGAGGTGGAGTCCGGCGATACGAACTCCCGCGCCGCTCAGAGTATCGATCACGTTCCATAGATCGGTCTCCACGTGGAAACCAAAGCGAAGGCCGTCCGCCCCGCTGGCGGTGGCTCCGGGACAATCGCCGTCCACGTCCCAGTTCACGCGCACGCCCACTGCCACGTCGTGGGCTGGATGAGCCCGGGCATATTCGGCAACCCACCTGACTTCACGGTGCGAATCGAGGTTGACGAGCGCGCCAGCGGACAGAGCTTCTAGCATGACCTCCCGTGACTTTGCGGGGCCGTTGAAGATGATGCGTTCGGGGCGGTGGCCAAGGGCTAAGGCGAGCTCGTATTCGTGATCGGATACCACCTCTGCCCAAACGCTCTGGCGTGCCATCCACGAGACGATCCAAGGCAAGGCGTTGGTCTTGACCGAGTAACTGACAATGCCGGTTGGCCAGTACGTTGCCATTGCTTCCTGGAAGGAATCGACTTGAGCGGCCAACGCCGATTCATCAACCAAGAAGGACGGGGTGGGCAGGGAGTTAGTCATTGTTCCTCCCGCACTGGTGGCCGATCTGGCGTTCGTATACGTGCTGCTGCTTGACGGGTGAAAGCGAAAACTCCAAAGAAGCGGGTCCAACTGAGCAGGGCGGCAGTAACCATCCCAGCATTGAGCGGATCGAATGCTGCGGAAAGCAGGAGCACCCCGCCTGTTGAGGCGATCGCTATGGCAACAACCCAGATCAGAGCCTCAACTCGGAACCGGTTGTATACGGCCAGCACGGCGCTGAATAGGTAGGACGGCGCGATCGGGATGATGGCGATTCCCAGAACAATGAGGGCCGTGTGGGGAAGCGAAAACTCCGGGCCGTAGACGAACCGAAGAATGGGATTGCCGAGGTATACGATCACCGGAATGAGGGCCAAAACTAGGGCGAGCAGCACGATGGAGATTTTCACGGCACGCTGGTATGTGTGCCATGCCCCCTGAGAGAAGAACTGGGTTCGGAAGGACGTGATGAGGATGGTATGGGCCACCGAGCCAACAAGGTTGGCTGCGGTAATAAGGTAAGCGGCACCGGTAAACACGCCTACAACGGCGTTATCGGCCCAACGGCCAAGAAGAAGGATGGGCAGGTAGGCGGCCACACCAGCGATTCCTTGGGAAATCGTGACCGGGAGGGAAGCCTTGAGAATTGTGGCGGCGCCGCCCAGCGGGCCTCCCGGAGGTTCAGTAACATCCTGATCCACCGGCCCCACGGTTTTCCAGTAGACACCGAGGAACGTCAGATAAACCAAGGCAGACGCGCCCACCGCGGCGGAAAGAGAGCCGCCGGCTAGCACCGCCGCCGCGACGGCTCCTGCAGTCAGTAGGTTCGTCGCGATCCCAAGAGTCCCCAGCCATGCGAGCCGCTCCTGCCGCTGGATGGCAGCCCCGTAAATATCGATCACTAGATCGATCGTGCGAACCGTAACCATCGCCAGAATGAGGGAAACAGTGAACTTGTCTTCCAGAAGTGCCGCGCCCAGAAATACCGCACCGCCGGCCGCCAAACCAATGAATCGTAGGTTGAGGTAGGTGCGTAGTGGCCACACCCGGTGGTGAGTCAGGTAGATCGTGCGCAGGCCAAGCGAGGCCACAATGAAGACGGGGGTGAGCAGTGAGAGCAGCGAGGAGTATTCGCCCGCGGCGGCCGGGCCGCCTTGCCGCGCAAAGATCCACACCATGAACCACTGCGTGATCGCCCATGAAAAGGTGCTGATGGTAATCAGCACCCCGCCCGCTTTCCTATTCGCCGCGTGCATGTGCGGAACCGGCGTTATTGGTGGCCCCATCAGTGGACGGGGCAAACGATGCGGCAGTGGCGAAGCCTTTTTGGTTCACATGCCTGCGGCTGAGAACCACACCAACGGTGCGCAGAAGGATCTTTGTATCGAGAAGTAGGGAGCGGTTCTGGACGTACTCAACGTCCATTTCGAACCGCTCCTCCCAGCCTAGCGAGTTCCGTCCGTTCACCTGAGCCAGTCCGGTGATCCCGGGGCGTACCTCGTGGCGGCGAAGCTGCCGCGCGCTGTAAAAGGGTAGGTATTCGGGCAGAAGTGGCCGGGGCCCCACTAACGCCATGTCACCAATGAGCACGTTCCACAGCGATGGCAGTTCATCCAAACTCGTGGCCCGAAGCTGTGAACCCGTCCGGGATCCCCGCTCTTCATCGGGTTGGTCAGGCGAGGTGGCTGGCTTCATCGTTCGGTACTTGAGGATCGTGAAAGGAGCATTGTCCTTGCCGATACGCTCTTGCCGAAATAGGACGGGGCTTCCGAGACTGGCCTTGACGTACAGGCCAATGAGCGCGATCAAGGGTGACAGCACGACGAGGGCACCGCCCGCCGCCAACACGTCTCTAAACCGCGCGATTGCCGTATAAAATCCGGTGTGCGTAGGGGTTGAACGTTGCGTGAAAAGCCGGTATCTAGTTGTGCGCATCGATCAGACCTCTCTCCTAAAATCCAATCGGTGAGCTTAGTGTAACTTGAGTCACTCGAATTGGCGAGAGGTGATTTTGTGGTGACCGTCCGCCGAAAAGCTAGCTAGAACCCGTCCGGATTATTGGATTGCCAGGCCCAGCTATCGCGGCAGGCATCTTCCACCGTCAGCGAGGCGCTCCACCCCAGCTCTTCGCGCGCCAGATCGGCGCTGGCGTAGCAGGAGGCAACGTCCCCGGGGCGTCGCGCCACGATCTCATAGGGGAGATCGCGGCCAACGGCAGCGCTGAACGCCTTGATGATCTCTAGCACGGAGACTCCCCGGCCGGTCCCGATGTTGTAGGCCTTGTACACATCCGGATGATCAAGATGGCGAAGGGCCGCAACGTGCGCCCGCGCCAGATCCGTAATGTGGATGTAATCGCGCACGCCGGTGCCATCCGCCGTGGGGTAGTCATCGCCGAAAACCATGACGCGATCGCGCTTGCCCACTGCAACTTGGCTTACGTAGGGCAAAAGATTATTGGGGATTCCGCGGGGATTTTCCCCGATCAGCCCGGAATCATGGGCGCCCACGGGGTTGAAGTAACGCAGGGAGGTGATGTTCCATCCCTCTTGGGTATTGGTCAGATCCTCGAGGATCTGTTCGATCATCACCTTGGTCCATCCATACGGATTGGTGGATCGGCGCGGCATCGATTCGGTGAGCGGGAGTTGCTCGGGAACACCGTATACGGTGGCGGAGGAGCTGAAGACCAGCCCCAATACCTTGTGGGCGTACATCCGGTCCAGCAGGGTGAGGGTTGAATCGATATTGGTTCGGTAATAGGAGAGCGGTTGGGACACAGATTCGCCCACGGACTTCAGGCCCGCGAAGTGAATCACGGCCCCGATGTTGTGCTCCTCGAAGATCTGGTCAAGTAGCACGCTGTCCCTCACATCGCCCTCGTAAAAGGGAATGTCCCCTCCGTAGCTGGGTACGGAAGATCCCAGAATCTTCCTCACGCGCTCCATGGCGTGCGGCGAGCTGTTGGAGTAGTTATCAATCACTACTGGCGTGAAACCGGCCGCGGCCAGTTCAATTACCGTATGGCTACCGATGTACCCGGCGCCGCCAGTCACTAAGACGTCCATAGCTTAATCCCAGACCGAAGCTCAGCGCCAACCCATAGTCATGAGGAAACCGACCAGCATGATGCCGAACCCAATGAAGAGGTTGCCGTTGCCCAGACCCGGAACCGGTAGATCGCCGCTAAACAGGTAGGCAAGAACTACCACGATAAGACCGATGATCATGAGGGTCACCATGAGGGGTGCCCACCAGCGTGGAGAGTGCTTATCCGAATGGCTCTGCTTCTTCGGCCGTGCGGCCGCTGCCTGCTTCTGTTCTTCGATGCCACGCTTGGTTCCCTTGGCAGCCTTATTCTTTTCGTCCTCGGCCATGTTGATCCTTCCTCAGATGAACTGACTTAAGCCTATCTATTCCCCGGCAATCTGGCGATTCGTAGACAAAAGCGTGGCGAACTGGGCACGGTTCTGTCTGGCCGGTTCGGGGCCGGCGCTATTCAGGCTAGAATCGTCTAGATTAGCGAAGGGGGCTCAATGGCCGGGAGGCACTCCATACCAACGGATCCGATTGACGATTCGTTCTTTGAAGCCATGCCGCAGGACGATTATGAGGGCGAGTATCAAACTGTCGCGGTTCAAAACCCTCCCGTCTACCGGAAGAAGCCTTCCATCTTCTCGCGCATTATCGGCTTCATCGGGGAACTTCTGATCACGGCCGGGCTGCTCCTCGGCCTTTTCGTGGTGTGGCAGCTGTGGTGGACAGATATTGGAGCCAACCGCGCTCAAGCCGAAACGATTCAGGAGCAGACTCAGGATTGGGAACAGCCCCAGAAGATCGGGGAGCCGCGCTACGACGATCCTCCGGCCTTCGAGCACACGGACGTGGAGGGAGCCTTCCTTGGTGTCATGAGGATTCCTCGATTCGGTAAGGATTACGCGTACTCAATCGAAGAGGGAACTGGTTTGGCAACAGTGCTAGACACCGGCGCCTTCGGTCACTACCCGGACACGGCCTTCCCGGGGGAGATTGGCAACTTTGCCACGGCTGCTCACCGGCAAACATACGGCGCCCCGATGCGTGATGTTGGGAACCTTCAGGAGGGTGATTCCATCATCGTCCAGACCAAGGATGCCTACCTCGTGTACAAGATGACCGATTCCTACATCGTGAGCCCGAGCGAATCCGATGTTGTGCTGCCGGTTCCTCGCCAACCCGGGGAGGAACCAACTGAACGGATCCTTACGATCACTACATGCCATCCACCCTTTGTGTCGAATCAGCGCTGGATCGTTCACGCAACGTTCGATCACTGGATCGATCCAAGTGACGGCATACCTGAAGAGATTGCGGAGTAGGGGGAAGAAATGTACGGATTAATCTGGCGGGCTCTTCCGGGGCCCAAGTGGCTCAAGTTCATTGAGGCGATCGTCCTCATTTTGATTATTGTTGGCGTGCTCTTCGAAGTGGTTTTCCCATGGGTGGCCGCCAACATTCCAGCCTTCGATAATACGGTGGGATAATGGCACGTATTCTGGTTATTGATAACTATGACAGCTTCGTTTATACGATTGTTGATTACCTTCGGCTCCTTGGGGCCGAGACTTTGGTAGTGAGGGACGACGACGACGTACCCTCCCTCTCCTCCTTCAACGGCGTGCTGGTTTCCCCGGGTCCGGGGGCTCCGGCGGAGGCCGGATGCTCGATGAGCGTTATTGGGGAGTGTGCGAAGGAGGGCGTGCCGATGCTGGGCGTGTGCTTGGGCCATCAGGCGCTCGCGGAGTACTACGGCGCCACAGTGGGGCATTCGCCCGAGCTCATGCATGGGAAGACGTCCGTGATCACCCATACCGGGGATCACGTCTTTGAAGGCATCGAGAATCCGCTGGTTGTGACCCGGTACCACTCGCTGGCCGCTGATCCCGCAACGATTCCCGATTCGCTGAGGGTCACTGCCCAGACCGAATCTGGCGTGATCATGGGCTTGGAGCACGTGTCTCTGCCGCTGTGGGGCGTACAGTTCCATCCGGAGGCCGTCCTGACGAAGTCCGGCCACCGGATGTTTGCTAACTGGCTGGCGCTATGCGGCGATGAAAATGCCGTGGATACGGCTCGCGGCAAGGCCCCGCTGGTGCGGAGCTAGCCTTCATCGTCCCCATTCTCCCCGTCATCGCTGGACGGGGACTCGCTGGGCTCTTCGGTAGGTGTTGGTCCCGGGTTCTCGTTCTCAGGTTCTCGCGCCACATAGATCGTCACTTCAGAACCAACCTCTGCACGACTCCCTGCATCGGGGTTCATGCCGAGCACGGTGTCAGGAGTTTGGTCAGAATCCTGATGGTTAGGGTTTGCCACGAATCCAGCATCTTCGAGTGTGGCTTTGGCTTTTGCGAGGTCGAATCCTGTTACATTAGGGATCTCGTTCATTCCCGACGCAACCTCAATGTTTACAGCGGTTCCTTCCTCAACGGAGG
>OMJG01000660.1_pt1 | contig 24329 bp, 21 predicted proteins | sample 1646431 | NCBI WGS metagenome assembly OMJG01 (sample SAMN03771674, study PRJEB25209) | food metagenome | isolation source: Cotija cheese | place: Mexico:Jalisco,Michoacan | collected 2011-12-12
CCAGCGAATTACTGTGTTCATACCGGTCATAGTAATTGTAATAAACCAGTGGTTTAACGAAATCAATGATCCGATCGTTCTTATTTTCCAATTGCTTATGCATGGTGATTTCACTATTAATATACCGCACCAACAATTTCGATGAGAGTTCCGCTTGCGTTGCCGGATTACTAATCCCGGTGTGTAACGTAATCGAACGTTGTCCACGTCCCTCTTGCTCTAAACTCATGGTGTATCCTTGCGTTAAAGATTCATTTTCCTCTGACAAATTGGGCAAAAAGAACCGATCTAAACGATTGGTCAACGCGCTCGCAGGTGTTTTTTCACGGCTCGATAAATTTACCGCTGAGAAATCATCCAAGCTCGACGAAAATAATTCTTCGGCAAGATCATGGAAGATCATTCCCCGCCAATACTTACTTTCGACGTTAATGACCGCAAAGGACGTGACCAGTAAATTGTCAATTTGCATCACCCGCCAGGAATCCCCATCGTTCATTTCTTGGGTCACGGGATTTTTAACTTTATTGGCAAAGTGCACGTTACGCAAAATTTTATAATCAAACCGTTCATGATTCTTTTCCGCCGCCAAGTGGATGTCTCGCATAATTTCCGACAATTGTTCCGTTGTTTTAATCTCTGCCCGATCATAAGCCGTTTCAGCCATTCTTCTGACCTCCATCAAACGTCGCCTGAATCGCCGCTAAAATCCGTTCTGAGGCCCGGCCATCCCCATAAGGGTTCTTGGCTTGGGCCATCCGTTGATAGGTGTCCTCGTCAGTTAACAGGCTTTCCATGGCAGTCGTCACGCGCGACGGATCTGTGCCAACTAACTTTAACGTGCCATTCGTCACCCCTTCTGGCCGCTCCGTCGTGTCGCGTAGCACTAAGACAGGTTTATTCAACGATGGGGCTTCCTCTTGGACACCACCGGAGTCTGTCATGATGAAGTAACTACGCGCCGCTAAGTTATGAAAATCAACTACGTCCAACGGATCAATCAGGTGAATCCGCTCCATACCATCCAATTCTTCATGGGCCACTGCTTGCACGGCCGGACTTAGATGTACAGGATAGATGACTTCAACATCATCATGGGCCTCAACAACTTGACGCACAGCCTTGAAGACCGCATGCATAGGGGCACCCTGATTTTCTCGTCGGTGCATCGTTAGTAAAATCAAGCGATGACCCGCTTGAACTTGGTCCAATACGTCGTGATGATACTGCTCACTCACGGTTTGTTTTAACGCATCAATTGCCGTATTTCCCGTCACATAGATTTGACTGGTGGAGTGCGCTTGCTTTAATAAATTGTCTCGTGACAACGTTGTTGGCGCAAAGTAGAGGTCACTTAAGATATCCGTCAATTGTCGATTCATTTCCTCTGGGTAAGGCGAGTACTTATTCCACGTGCGCAGTCCTGCTTCAACGTGGCCCAACTTTGTTTGATGATAAAAGGCACTGACACTGGCTGCAAAAGTTGTGGTCGTATCACCATGAACGAGTACAATATCCGGTTGGGCGTCATCTAAGACTTCATCAAGCTGGGTCAAGACCCGTGTTGTAATGCCACTCAACGTTTGCTTGGGCCGCATGATGTTTAAATCATAATCTGGTTGAATGTGGAAAATATTTAAAACCTGATCCAACATTTCCCGATGTTGGGCCGTAACCACCGTAATGGGGGTGAATTCATCCGGCCGTTGTTGCATGGCTAAAATAATAGGTGCCATTTTAATCGCTTCTGGACGGGTCCCAAAGACCGTCATGACTTTTATGGGTTTCATTCAAATCTTCCTCCAACGTCACGTTAATTAGGTCAATTATAGCAGAAGCCCGGCCGTCTTGTTATCAATTCCCATTTTTCTTCAATAACCTATTATCAGCCATTAAACTGATGTCAGACTTTAAGCGAATTGTAATGGTAAGCCTCCCAAATTTGAGGTAAAATGGTATCGTTGTGTGAAAGGAATGTCTTACGATGAAAAAAATCAGTTTGGTCGTTCCTTGCTATAACGAGGAGGAGTCCATACCTTTATTTTACCAAACCGTTAGCAAGGTGATCACGTCCATGAACACCCCCACTCCGACGGTTGAACCGGAGTACATCTTCGTTGATGATGGGTCTTCTGACCACACCTTAGACGAGATGAAGCACTTACACCAACGTTATCCCGAAACGGTCCACTATCGGTCGTTTTCGCGAAACTTTGGTAAAGAATCGGCCCTCGCTGCAGGATTACAAGCCACGACTGGGGATCTGGTAGCAGTGATGGATGTCGATTTACAAGACCCACCCGAGTTACTGCCAAAAATGTTCTCACTCATTGAAAATGATGACTACGATTGCGTTGGCACGGTTCAAAAAGAACGCCGTGGTCAAAGTAAATTACGTGCGTTCTTATCATCAAGCTTTTATCGGGTTATCAACTGGCTATCCGATGTGCATATCGAACCCAACGCCCGTGATTATCGTTTGATGACACGCCAATATGTCGATACTGTCATGTCACTACCAGAATTCAACCGATTTTCTAAAGGAATCTTTAGTTGGGTAGGCTTCAAGACCACCTACTTGGCTTATGAAAGTCAACCACGAGCGGCTGGGACAACCCATTGGAACTTACGGCAACTGTTTGCTTATTCTATCGAAGGAATCATTGACTTTTCTGATGCGCCACTAAGACTGGCCACATGGATTGGGAGTCTCTCATTTCTGCTATCAATTGTCGGCCTAATTTTCGTTATTATCCGCGCATTGACCGTTGGTGGTGCCGTTGCTGGTTGGCCCTCTCTGGTTGTCATTATGCTCCTTGTTGGTGGGATTCAGTTGTTTTGCTTGGGAATTCTTGGTCAATATATCAGTAAAATCTACCTAGAAACTAAGCATCGGCCTAAATACATTATTCGAGAAGAACAATAATCATTCGACACCGGCCAGAAGTGGTCGGTGTTTTTTTGCCGAATAAAAAAGGCTTGTGTCTTCAGACACAAGCCTTTTTTATTATTTAATTGATAATAACGTTCATCAAGAGCACCATGAGTAACCCAACTACAGAAATCACGGTTTCCAAGGCTGTCCACACTTGGAAAGTTTGCTTAACACTTAAGTCAAAGTATTCTGAGAACATCCAGAACCCAGCATCATTAACGTGAGACGCCGCTAATGACCCGGCACCGATAGCCAGAGCGATCATAACTGGATCAGCTCCCATTGAATGCATGAGTGGTAAGACTAAACCAGAAGCCGTCATCCCAGAAACCGTTGCCGATCCCAAAGAAATCCGTAAGATAACCGTAATTAACCAGGCTAAGACGATTGGTGAGAATTTGGAGTGCATCATTAATTCCTGCACAGCCTTACCAACCCCGCCATCGATCAGAACTTGCTTGAAGGCTGAACCCCCAGCAATAACCATCAAAAGCATGGCCGTGGACTTAACAGATTCTTCCAGCGTGGCACTGATTTGCTTCATGCTCCGCTGACGATGATACCCCATAGACCAGATAGCAAAGAGTAATGCAATCACCATGGCGACCACAGGGTTGCCTAACATCGAAACAACCGCATTTAGCCCTTGTGGATTTGTCGGCGTTTTCCCGCCTTCAACCGTTAGTTCATAAATAGTTGCTAGGATCATGAAGATCACGGGGAATAATGACGTTAAGATTGATAAACCAAATCCAGGAGTTTCTTCAAGCTTGAACTGCTTGATTTCACCAAAGGCTGGTAAAGACTTCTTCACAACAAACAAGTCTGGATTGAATTTGCGAACCACTCGCGTCCAGATTGGACCAGCCACGATCACACAAGGGATCGCCACAATGATCCCAACAATCAGCATTTCACCGATGTTAGCACCTAAGGCCGTTGCCACAGCAGTTGGCGATGGTTGTGGTGGTAAGAAACCTTGCGTTGCGGATAAGGCTGCCGCCATAGAGATCCCGAGATACAGGAATGGCACGTCGGCTTCCAATGCAACCGCAAACACGATTGGCGTCACTAAGACCAGGCCTACTTCAAACAGCAGGGAAATCCCAATCAGAAATGAGGCAATTACAACAGCGACTTGTAATCGCTTTTTACCAAAGACGTTAATCAATGTCCGGGCAATTCGGTAAGCCCCACCAGCATCGGACACTAACCGCCCAATCATGGCTCCGAATCCAAAGACAATGACCAACTCGCCCATTGAACTGCCGATCCCATTCTTTATTGCATCCGCAATGTTAGCAGGGTTCATACCCAAGCCTAAGGCGACTAGGATTGACGTCACAATGAGGGAAACAAACGTATTTAACTTTACTCGAATGATTAAGAAGAGTAACAGTAAAATACCTAATAATAGAACTACGAACTGCATTTTTTTCTCTCTTTTCCTATGCTCGATTCTGATGGATTAACCTACCGCAGCTAATTCGACCACTTCGCATAAGAACTATTGTATGAAAAATATTTTCAAGTTTCAAGGGGCAAATTGAATGTTATTTTCAAATCAGTGTCGTTAATCGGCGTGAAACCGCTATCTCACAATCATTACAGAGATTGGAGAATATTTTGCCATATAGGCCGCCTGGCTCCCAAAATATTTCCGTACACCAGATTTGGACAACGAACCAACCACTAATAAATCCGGTTTGACCTCAGGAATAATCTTTTTTACGATTGTTTCCCCCGGATCACCTTCGCCAATGATCACTTTCACGCGTTGAATGCCAAAACGTTCGGCCAGTTGCTGGTAGCTCTGCAAGTGTTGTTGCAAATCACTCCGTTGACCATGGACGTAATCTTTACTTAAAGCTTGATAGATATTCATGTTGTCGGACTCCAAAACGGAACAAATCACCAGTTCTGCCTGATCCGTTTTGGCCCGATTCATCGCATACCGGAAAGCCAATTGCGCATCAGGTGAATCATCAACCCCGACCAAAATTCGCTTAACCTGTTTCGGATTCATTGATTTCATATTATCCATCCAAAACGCCTCCTCACTCATCTATTACCTTCATTATAAATGATATTGAGCCATTAGGGGTAACCATCCATCTTAACTAGTTGCGCCGATGGAATAAGCCAACCACAAATGTGATGTAATAAAATAACGCGGCGACTATCCCGATTCCCACAAAAATATCTTGCATAACCCCAACTAAGCCACTGGTATGTAACGCATTGAAATACCAAAAGTAACCTGCCAGTACGGTCCAAAATACACCCCGTAATAATCGTTTTGTTTGCATTCTTCTTTGAAACCCCTTTCAAACATCGTTTTTAAAAAAGTCATCACGTTCATCGTGATGACCACTTAACTGTCCCCACCCGGGCTCGAACCGGGATCATTCGCTTAGGAGGCGAGTGCCCTATCCAGTTGTGCTATGGGGACATGATGACCCGTCATCAATTCTGACACGGATCATTTTAATTGTAAAGCGTTACTTCTGCGTATCACGGTCCCGCCACTTTTTACGCATCCCTTTATTTTTGGAATGTCGATTTTTATGCTTCTTCTTTTTCGTTGGCGTTGGTACAGGAATGGTGTTGCCCCCCGTCCGTGACTGCCGTTGCTGTGGCTTGGCTACTGGCGTTTCTGTTGGTGCTTGCGCCGTTGTCTGATTGGCCACCGGCGTTGCTACAGACGTTGTTTTTGCGGCCACCGGTCGTTCCGTACTTAAGGCACGCCCATTAAAATACAACGGCACTAGCTCATAATCGGTTTCTTTCAATAACTTTTTCAAATCCCGTAGATCGTGATCGTCACCTAAGCTGATTACTTGTCCTGGTTCACCCATTCGTCCGGTTCGCCCGACACGATGAACATACTCGTTCACCTGCGTTGGTAAATCATAGTTGATAACGGCTGGCAATTTAGGAATATCCAACCCCCGAGCTGCCACATCCGTTGTTAGCAACAAACGAATCCGCCCTTGGCGAAAATCCTGGAGCGCCTTCTCGCGTTGAACCTGCCGCAAATCACTCGTCAGACTAGCCGCTGAGACGTGTTCATGGTAAAACTTCGTCGCGGTATGCCGCAAAGTGCTAGCCTGTTTAAAGAAGACCAATGCCCGAAAGTTAGGTAATGCCAATAATCGTTTCAGCATCTGATCACGCTTACCCATGCCCACTTGCAACAAGCCATGACGGACAACGCCCCGCGTTTGGTCCTGCTCCCGAACGTCAATTCGTTCGACGGTTTGCCCAAACCATTGGTCAAGTTCGTGCAAGATCGGCGTATCCGTTGCCGAAAAGAATCCCAATTGGACATCTGCTGGCGCGGCCTGCGCAATCGAACGCACCGTATCCAACGTTTCACCGGTTAACAAGTCATCGGCCTCATCCACGATTAATAAGGATACCAAGTGTAGTTTAAGCTTGCGATCTGTCACCAAGTTCAAAACACGACCTGGCGTCCCCACGATGACTTCCGGCCGCTTTTTCAGGCGTTCCGTTTGTCGTTTGACATTGGCCCCACCAGTTAAGGCCAAGACTTGTAGACCCACTAACTTTGCCCAATCTCGCATCACGCGGCTCGTCTGAATCGCCAATTCCTGTGATGGTTCAAGCACAATCAGTTGTGTCCCATCGCCCGGCAGTAAATTAGCCAAGGCTGGTAACGTAAAGGCCACCGTCTTACCAGAACCCGTGGGGGCTAAGCCCAAGACATTGTGATCACTGACTAACGGCTCGTATACGGCCGTCTGAATGGCTGTAGGTTCCCGGTAGCCCAGTGTTTTAAAATGGGTCTCAAATTGTTTTAACATTAAAAATCCTTCCTAATCGTTATCATCAGCTGGAAAGCGTAAATTAGCACTTACACGCAATTGATAAAGCACCCGGTTGGCCGTTAAGCTCCATGCCATCCATCGGTGGTAATCGGCTTGATTTTGCGCATCATCAGGTGCAGTCAATACGCGCGCAAAGTCAACAACTTCTGGTAACATTGGATTAGCCAAATCCGGCTGACTTAAATTTTGTACGGTCCCCGTCTCGTCGTACTGTTCTACATGAGTTAATTCTCCGGCACTATCCAATGCGATCGTTTCTTTTAGGCCGTAAATTTCGGAAATCGCATAGGAGTTACTGGTTTTTCCAAAGGAAACGGAAACGTCAAAATCTCCATATCGTAAGACTGCTAAGCCCTTCCCATCGGCTCCAGTAGCAATCAATGTCGGATAATAAGCCACATCTGTCGGCTCACCAAACAGTGCAATTGCCAGGTAAATCGGATAAACACCTAAGTCCTGCAATGCACCGCCAGAAAACTCTGGCGTGAAGACATTCGGTGTCCCACCGGCTAAAACATCATCATACCGTGAAGAATACTTCATGTAAGTCAAAGCCGCACCTTGAACCGTCGTCAAACCAGCAAGTGCCTTTTCAATCGCGTGAAAGTTCGGCGTGTGTACGTGACGCGCAGCCTCAAAAAATTTGACTTGCGGGTGTTGAGCTAAAGCCGCCTGTACCGCGATCATTTCTTGTCGGTTACTAAAAGCCGGCTTCTCAACAATTACTGAAATATCATGGGCGATTGCTTGCATAGCCTGTTCAAAATGAACACTGTTTGGTGATGCTAGATAGACGACATCCAAATCAGCTTGTTGCAACATGTCGCGATAGTCTGTGTAGCTAGCTTGTGCGTGATTTTTAGCGGCAAATGCCGTTGCCGTATCTTCATGCCGAGAATAAACAGCGGCTAGTTCATAACGTTTACTCAACGCTAACGCCTCAACCAATTGCTGTGTAATCCAATTCGTCCCAACTGTTCCGATGCGAATCATACAAATCCCTCCAGTATTTATGACTATCCCTATTTTAACAGTCACCGTGGCTAGGCGATAGCATTAGAATTAAATTTCCCAAAAACAAGGGGAATTGTTGGAGCATTCACTCCCAAAAATGTTATATTTAAGGAGTACTTAAATGCAAGGGAGGGATTACCGGTGAAAGGGCGCGAAATCGCATTATTTGGTGTTTCACTGGTGGCCGGATTAACGGGTGGCTTCTCATTACGTAAAAAGAAACAGGAGCAGCCTAGCGAATCGCCATTGTTTTACGTGGGATCATGGCAATTCGTTGACCCCCACAACCAACGACGACACCGGTTAGAAATTAGTCCTAATCTTGACGTGCAAATCGATGACCACCAGTTGCAAGTCCGTGTACAAGATCTCAACGAACAGCACCTGACCTTTCAGGATAAATTTGGCTATCATCTAACGGTTCACGCCAACGAACAGCAACCAATTTCGTTTTTTGATGAAGCCGATGACTGTACTTATCAAATCAAGCCCCTTAATGACTGAATCATCACGACCAACTAAGGGTGACCTAATAAAGGAGCTAACCGACGATCCAATCGTTGGTTAGCTCCTTTTTCTAATGAATAAAATTTTGCCAAGTGCGTCGATTACCATTAAAAACGGCCCGTTCGACAGCATGATTTTGCGCATTTTGTGCGATGGTTCCATTCGCATCATACTCGATAAACTTCACTTGTGCCCCTTGACCCGTTAACCGGCCGTCAGCCACCCAGTAATGTAATGCTGGTAAAACGGGATGGACAAACTGATCCAGCACCTGATGCGTCGCCAAGATGATGACCCCCTGCGAATAGTGCTGGGTTAATTTTTGAACGAGCGTCTTAAGTTTCTGTCCTTGTATGGCCATCTGGTGGTTATCGTTGTTGTATTTGCCATAATAAGCAACGGCCACCATAATGGGTAGTGTTCCTGAATTTTCCTTCACAGTCGTTCGAAAATGGCGATACTGTCGCTCAGCCGAACTGGTAAAGCTAAAGGTATGCACAACCCCTACCGCAATATCTGCCCCCTGAGAACGCGAAAAGTTATCGCCATAGGCATCATCCGTGTAAGTGGCCCCTGAGGTAGCTTGCAAATAAGCAAACTTCTCGTGTTTGGCTAATTGCTGAAAGTCCAGATACCCACTATCTTGATTAATCACGACACCCTGAATAGGATAATTCGAGAGTTGCCGGCGTTGATAAGTTTGCCACTGCCACCAACCTAGGCCACCAACAATTACACAGATCAAGAATAGACCCACACCCCACCAAAAGTGGCGTCGTTGTCGCTGGTATGTATTATCATAGATTGGTTGATAGTCCCGTCGTTTCGCCATTCCGCCCCAGTTCTCCTTTTAACCCATTAAAGTTGTTACTTATTATATCATGGCTTTAAGCATCATGACGGGTCTGTTCAATCACATCGTGGACCTTAGTCATCACGTTGCCAGTTCGTGAAGAAATGCGCAAAACAGTCATCATAAACAGCGTGTCCAGAATTGCCAATTGCGAGATTAAAGAATACATCCCCTCTGAGCGATAATTAACTTCGTCCGTTAACGATAAAAAGGTCACATCAGCTGCCTGTGCCAGTGGTGAGCCACTGTAACTCGTAATCGCGATGATTGACACGTCGTTGCGTTGCAGTTCTTCAACCACTTGTAAGGTCTCCGAGTTACGCCCCGAATGTGAGATTACCACTGCGCAGTCCTGATCGCTTAATCGCGCTGCCTGCATTAATTGAATATCAAAATCAGGATAATAGGCCACTGACAAGGCGGTACGTAAAAACTTATGGTAGCCGTCAAGGGCCGCAATTGACGATCCCCCTAATCCAAAGAACGTGACCTTATCCGCGTTAATAAGTTTCAAAACTGCACGGGCTAGGTCCTTTTCACTTAGTGCCTCATTCGTTGCTTCCAATGAACTAATAGTGTAATGGAAGGTTTTGTTGGCAATGGTTGCTAGCGAGTCACCCTCAGCTAACTCCGGAAAGGAACTTTGATGCTCGGCACTATCTTCAATTGCCAAATGGGCCAATGCCATGGTAAACTCCCGATAATTAGCATAATCCATCCGTTTCACAAAACGCGAGATCGTCGCTGTTGACACCCCAGTTGCACTGGCGAGCTCCTTAATCGTCATTTCGCTGACAACTGCAGGCGTATTTAAAGCCATCTGGGCGACCTTTTTTTCCGTTCGTGACAGTTGGTCGTACGTTCCCCGAATCTTTCCAATTGTTGAGCGGGTCACATGCCCCACCTCTCTTTCCAATATTGCAGCGATTAACCACATTTTTGTAAACATTTTACAACAAAAGCCTTGAAAAGTGAAACTTTTTTACATATAATAGCGATGTTGTCAAAATTGCGCGTTTTTAAAGCGCTTCATTCATTAGGTTGAATTCACCCGCTCGGTCACTAACGACCGAGCGGGTTTACAAACTCTAGCGACACGAAAGGAAGAGCACTATGGATTACATGATTGGGGTCGATATTGGGACCACTAGTGTCAAGACTGTCTTGTACGACACCGATGGCAAGATGCAGGGGTATTCAAATAACCTATACCCCCTCTACCAAGATGTACCAGACATGGCTGAAGAAGATCCAGAAGAAATCTTCTCCGCAATCATTGATGGATTAACCACTGTTTTACGCAAGGCAGACTTAAAGAATGGCACCCTTCATGGCGTTTCATTTTCCGCAGCCATGCACAGCTTAATCTTGTTAGATGAAAACCATCAACCCCTAACGCGAGCAATTACTTGGGCCGATAATCGTGCCGTTAAGTATGCCGATGAACTCCGGGAAAATGGTGTGGGTAAGCAACTTTACGAAAAGACGGGAACGCCAATTCACCCAATGACACCACTCAGCAAGCTAATTTGGTTGCGCAATGACCAACCCGACCTGTTCAAACAAGCTCGTTGGTTCGTCGGCATCAAAGAATACGTTATTTATAAATTATTCGGCGTTTTACAGGAAGATTATTCCATTGCTAACGCCACCGGTTTATTTAACATCTTCAACATGGATTGGGACGACCAAGCCCTTGAAGTTGCCGGAATTACCCGTGATCAACTGCCTAAGTTGGTTGACACGACTGATCAGATTACCGGTATGCAGGCTGATTACGCTGGCGTGATTGGCATGGACCCACAAACACCATTTATCATGGGCGCGTCTGATGGTCCATTAGCTAACCTGGGCGTCAACGCGATCAAGCCAGGCGTGGTTGCGGTTACCATTGGAACATCTGGTGCCGTTCGGGTTGTCACCGATAAGCCTAAGATTGATCCTAAGGGTCGGGTCTTCTGTTACTACCTGTCCAAAGATCATTGGGTTGTCGGCGGTCCCGTTAACAACGGGGGGATCGTCTTCCGTTGGGTTCGTGACCAACTCTTTGCCCCAGAAAAGATCACCGCTGAACAGATGCAAGTGGATTCTTACGACCTCTTGACTGAAATCGCTGCTAAGGTTCCAGCCGGTTCCGATGGTTTAATCTTCCACCCATTCTTAGGTGGTGAACGGGCCCCTATCTGGGATGCTAACGCTCGGGGGTCTTTCTTCGGCTTAACGCGGACCCATTCACGAGCTCACATGGTCCGCGCAGCTCTAGAAGGTATCGTCTACAACCTCTACACCGTTATGTTGGCGTTGGAAGAAGTTGTTGGCAAACCTTCCAGTATCCAAGCAACTGGTGGCTTTGCGCGTTCAGAACTTTGGCGTCAAATGCTCGCTGATATTTTCGAACAAGATGTCACCATTCCAGAAAGTCCTGAAGGAACTGCCTTGGGTGCCGCTACTTTAGGGATGTACGCTTTAGGGATGATTGATGACTTGTCTGCCGTCAAGAACTTTATCGGGGTTGCTAACGTGCACCATCCAAATCCAGAAACTTATGACGCTTACCGGGCACTTGTCCCAATTTATATTCGTCTAAGTCGTCAATTACAATCAGAATATAAGAACATCGCCGAATACCAACGGACGCACGTTCACCATGTTGACAAGTAAAACGACTTCGTTTGGTTGTTTCAGAAAACTAAACGAATAAATTAAACTTTTTTGAAACAAATTGTGTACAAACCAAAAACTTTCAAGTACAATATGTGTACTTCTTGTTGGAGAGCCAACGTTCTCACGTTGGCTTTTCAAAATTCATCATATGAAAGGGCTTACTTATTATGGAACTTATTGCTTTATTAATTGGGGTCATTTTCCTCTTGGTCCTCATTATTCGATTCAAGATCAATACCTTTGTCTCCCTGATTTTGACATCTGTCCTAACGGCGATGTTATTGGGCATGAACCTCACTAAAATTGCAACTACTATCGAGGCTGGTATTGGGAGTCAACTTGGTGAATTGTCCTTAGTCTTTGGTTTCGGGGCCATGTTGGGTCGGTTAGTCGCCGACGCCGGTGGGGCCTACGTCATTGCCACAACGTTAATTGACAAGTTCGGGAAAAAGCGGCTCCAATTAGCTATTATGCTTGCTTCCTTTATTCTGGGGATCGCGCTATTCTTCGAAGTTGGGATGGTTCTGTTAATCCCAATCGTCTTCGCCATTGCGGTTGAAGCTGAAGTCCCAATTCTATACCTTGGAATTTCCATGGCAGCTGCCTTGTCCGTTACTCACGGATTCTTACCACCTCACCCGGCACCCGTTGCCATCGCCCAAGTTCTGGGCGCCAATGACGGTAAAGTTTTACTGTTCGGGTTAGTGGTTGCGATTCCATCAGCTATCGTGGCCGGTCCACTTTTTACCAAGATGGCCCAGAAGTTTGCGCCCAGCGCTTTTCAACAAAAGGGTAACTTATCTTCTCTAGGAACAATCAAAACGTTTAAGCCTTCCGAGGCCCCTAGCTTTGGCCTTTCCGTTTTAACGTCACTCTTCCCAGTTATCTTAATGGCCATTACGACCATTTACAAAATGACGGTCGATGGTGGCGCCACACCAACTAAGAATGCCACGATGTTAGATCAAATCGTAGCTTTGATTGGTGACCCGGCCATTGCTATGTTAATTTCCTTGTTAGTTGCCATGTTCACGATGGGTTGGGGTCGGAAACGGAAAACCTCTGCTATCATGGAAACGCTGGAAAATGCCGTCAAATCCATCGCCATGCTTCTCTTAGTTATTGGTGGTGGTGGTGCCTTCAAACAAGTCTTGATTGACGGTGGTGTTGGTAAAGAAGTTGCTAAGCTCTTTATCAACTCCAACATGTCACCCCTCATCTTGGGTTGGTTAGTTGCTGTTGTTCTACGGGTTGCCTTGGGTTCTGCCACGGTATCTGCACTGACTGCTGCCGGGATTGTCGCCCCATTAATGGCCCAATCCGGTGTTGACCCAGCGTTAATGGTCCTGGCTATTGGTGCTGGTTCCCTAGCAGCTTCTCACGTCAACGATGCTGGATTCTGGATGTTCCGTGAATACTTCGATTTAACGGTTAAACAAACTTTGAGTATTTGGACCGTTTTGGAAACGATCATTTCGGTAGTTGGTCTGTTGATCGTCTTATTATTAAATGTTGCTTTCCACTAAACCATAAAGATCAGGTTGTTCGCCATGACGTGGACAACCTTTTTTCTTGGAAAAAACTCTCCACGTCACCGTTCCATTCGTAATTTTCCGTGCTATAATAATTAAATTAGTCTTTACATGTAGAGAGGAGCCAAGCTTTTGGCAAAAGAATTACGCCGCGAAATCGGCACGTTTACAGCCCTGGCTACCGTTATGGGAACGGTCATCGGTGGTGGGGTCTTCTTCAAAACGGCAAGCGTGGTCGCCGCTAATCACTCCGCAAACATGACGTTAGCGGCTTGGATCTTAGGGGGAATTTTAACCATCTGTGCTGGATTAACCAGTGCAGAGTTGGCAGCGGCAATCCCCCGCACCGGTGGCGCCATGCGTTACTTAGAATATGCGTATGGCAAGCCGGTGGGGTTTTTAATGGGCTGGGCCCAAATTTTGGTCTACTACCCCGCTAACATCGCGGCATTATCCATTATCTTTGGGACACAGTGGGTGGCCCTCTTTCATTTAAGTGCCGCGTGGCAATTGCCAATCGCCATTATGTGCGGTTTAAGCATTACCGGATTGAATTTTCTCGGCGCTAAGGTCGGTGGATCAGTTCAGTCGATTGCCTTAATTTTTAAGCTAATCCCAATCGCTGTAATCGTTATTTTTGGTCTCCTAGCGCCAACTCATACGGTCATTCATCTGTGGCCGATCACCACTGGGAACCATCTAAACTGGGGGAGCGCCTTTAGCTCCAGTTTACTGGCAACTATGTTTGCCTATGACGGTTGGATTAGCATTGGAAATATTGCCGGGGAAATGAAGCATCCCGAACGAGACCTGCCACGCGCAATCATCATTGGTTTAGCACTCATCACCGTTGTCTATACCTTAATTAATCTCGTTTTTCTAAAAACATTGCCAATTGATCTAATCGCGGGTAATCAAAATGCTGCAGCAGATGCTTCAATGAAGCTTTTTGGCCAGTTCGGTGGCAAATTGGTCACCATTGGGATTCTTATTTCCGTTTACGGTGCGATCAATGGGTATACCTTAACGGGAATGCGCGTCCCCTTTGCCATGGCTGAGGAAGACAGTCTCCCCTTTTCACACCATTTCCGTCGATTGTCCCCGCACACCTTTGTCCCGTACTTTGCCGGGAGCGTGCAGTTCGTGATTGCCTTTATTATGATGCTAATGGGTAGTTTCGATCTCTTAACCGACATGCTGGTCTTCGTTATGTGGGTCTTCAACTGCCTCATCTTCTTGGCAGTCTTTCGTCTGCGTAAAACTGAACCAAAGCTAGCACGACCTTATCGCGTGCCTGGCTACCCCGTCATTCCTCTGATTGCCTTAGTTGGTGGTCTCTTCATTATTGTGACGACGCTACTAACTGAAACTGGTTTGGCGATTACCGGATTGGGTCTCACACTAATCGGGTTACCGATTTACTTCTGGCACCAACGACATCGTCAGGCTTAACTACTAAAAAAAGGCTCAGACCATAAATAAATGGTTTGAGCCTTTTTATTAATGTTCTTGAACTTCGTTAGGATGAGCCTTCTCAAAGCGATGTTCGAAGAAGAAGTACCCTGTAATTAAAGCGTAGCAGAGCATTGGTACAACGAATGAGAACTGCATTGAACCAGTCGCATCGGAAACCAGGCCTTGAATGGCTGGAATGACTGCACCACCGATCAGGGCCATCACGATAATTGCCCCAGCCGTTTCAGTGTATTTCTTCTCCGTAACGGCATCCAACGTGTGCGCATAAATCGTTGGCCATTCTGGACCAAAGAAGAAACTCGTTAAGATGGCTGCGTAGACCGCAATCATATTCGGAACCGTAAAGGTCACAACTAAGGCTAATGTCCCCAATAAGGAGTACCACGTCAGCACCTTCGTAATTGAGAAGCGACTCATAAAGGTATTGGCAACCAGCTTACCAACGAACCACGCCGCATAACTATAAATCATAAAGGTTGATGCGCCGCTGTCGGTAATTTGATGATTCAAGTTTAATACCAAACGAATCGTAAAGGACCAGACAGTTGTTTGCAGGCCCGCGTAGAAGAATTGGGTTACTACCCCTTTAATATAGTGCTTGTTGTGTGATAGATACTTCAGAGTTTCACCAAGACTAGGACGCTCTTCTTGTTGTTCCCCAGCGATTTCCTTCGTCGCTTTAGCTCGTGGCATGGGCGTTACGGCAAAGATGATCAGCATCACGAGTAACACGATTAAGATATATTTGTAAGGCCGTAACGTCAATTGTAACATCTGTTCGCCGTAAGCAATGCGTGCTGCGCCGTGCATATGGCTCATCTTTTCAGATAAATTACCTACAGAACCAAAAATTAAGTATTTCCCTAAAACGATTCCCATGATATCGCCTAACGGAATTAGTGTCTGGGAAAAGTTCAAGCGCATCGTGGCGTGTTGCTTCGGTCCCAGCATTGAACTATACGTATCACATGATGTTTCCAAGAAGCTCAGACCAATGGCAATGGCAAAGATGGCCACCAGAAACATGCTGTAAGTTGCGAGATGTGAGGCCGGGAAAAATAATCCACACCCGATGATATAAAAGATCAACCCGGTCATGATGGCAAATTTATAACTGTTCTTCTTAATAATCAAGGATGCTGGAATGGCAATTAAGAAATACCCACCATAGAAGGCACTTTGAACAAAGGCCGTCGCGGCATCGTTAAGTTGAAAGACTGTCTTGAACTGCGTAATCAAAATATCATTTAAACTTGCCGCAGTTCCCCACAGTGGAAAAATCAATGAAACTAAAATAAATTGAAATAATGGCGTTTTGCTGAGGTAGCCATCCGCTAATTGGGTCCATCCGTGCTTGGTTTCAGTTGCTTGCATATCAAACTCTCCTTTATGTCTAATTCAAAACGTAAAACGTTTTACATCGCCTAAAAAGTCACGCCAGATTCTAGGATAATATTCGAAAATGGGGTCATTTCGCCAGTCCGGACAAAGGCATGCGTTTTTGCCAAATCCTGCTTCAATTGGCTATGTGGGACAAAAGCAACTTCGACATCTGGAAGTAAAGCCTGGATGGCCGCCAATTGTTCTGGATTCTGAGTCTTAATTTCTTCGGCCAAATAAATCTTTTGAACCGCCAATTCACTTAAAACATTCTTCAAAACATCCTGAAAACTAGGCAATTGCTTAGTTAGAGCCAAATCAATCTTTTGGGTACCCATTGGAACTGGCATACCAGCATCACCAATACTTAACCAATCCATGTGCCCCATACCAGCGATAACCGTGGATAATTCTGAATTGATAACCGTCGTTTTTTTCATCTCAATCTTCTCCTTTATCTTTCTTTGATCACTAACGAGCGTGTAATCCCTTTCAATAAACACTACTAGACAAGTAGGTACTTTATCTTAAGCGTTACTCGAAAATACGTAAATCGATTTACTTACTGTAATACAGCCATTAAATCAGGATCACTTCAACAACAGAAATTACTTTATCACAAAATTAAAGGGCTTACAATGTTTTTTTGAGGTTTGTGAAAATGATCGTTTAAATGGTCCTCTGAATGACTGGCACGACTTGCTTTCATCTTATTTTTCAATTTAAGCCAAAAAAAGTGAACCCGTTAAGGTTCACCTTTCATCTCTAACACGGTCACACGATAGTCCCCTGGTCACCACTTGGTAAGTCAGGAAATAACTCATGAAGACGTTGATTGGGATCACCAACTTGCATATCCCGCTCTTGCAACACTTGGGTTACCCCAGCAAAAGTAAACATTAGCAGGTCGGCGCCATCTTCATCCCTAACCTGGTAAAATCGTACACCGGCCTGTAGTGCTGCCATGACAAACCGCTGAGTCGTCGCGGTGACTTGAGTTAACCGGGGCAGTAAAGTTGGCGCACTAATCCGCTCATGATACCATTGGCGCGCTACTGCCTGACCAAACTTCATAAGACTCCCCTCATGCATCTTGGCCACTAGCTTGGCTGCTGGCGTTAACTCCGGATGCATCAAGACTTCCTCTAAGTCATCAATATTTTCCCACTGTTCCGTATGAGCATTGAGTTGCTTGGCCATCTCACGCATCGCTGCAAAGATTTGCTCACCCTCAGCCTGATACTGTGTGGCCTGCAGCGGATCTTCTAACGCGACCGTTTGGTTTTTAAGCCGGGCCGTTGCCAACGCCGTTGCGATATTCTCTGGCAAAGGCTGTGTTAACAGGTAAATCATGAAGAATTTCAAGAAATACAATGCATGACGACTCACACCATTCGGGGTAAACGGCGTGTTATCAAAATCGCGCAGTTCCAGATAACGAATGCCCCCCGTTAGAAAATTCTGAGCCGAGGTCTGCCCCTTTAGTCGAACTGGACCATAAAATTCGTGGGCGGAAAAGTACGTTCCGGCATCAATCATCGCTTGTAGTTGCGCCAAATGTCCCGACAATGACTCATACCCCACCTGTTCTTTTGGCAAATTAACGAAGCCAAATCGACTATTTCGAATACTACGGACGGGATGCTGCAACTCCGCTGGTACCGGATCGAAGAACCCCGCCTCAGCAATAGGACTTGCGCCAAACAAATAGGTCAATAACCACTGATAACGCACAAAGTTTTGGGCCAGTCGAAAATATAAGGCATTCTTAAATGCGACTAATGTTGGAAACTCTTGTGTGTAATGGCTGTAAAGCCGATGAATCACGGGATCTGGCAAACTATAATTTACATGAACGCCAGTCATACACCCATGCTTGAGTCCATATTTATGAATCAAGTGTTCCCGATAAGGCTTGATTGCCGGTCGTTCAAAGTGATTCCGAATAAATTGCAAATCCGTCTCATCTAATTTAGGCGGCATGCTCAGTGGCCAGATTCGATCATCCCCAGCCAACGAGCGATAAGCCACTGTTTGTAATGTGTCTAATTGATCTAATGTCCCACCGATGTTGGGGTTAGGATCAGTAATCACCTCTAACTGGCTTTCTGTAAAGTCCGTTTGTAAATACGGATGAATCGTCCGTGATCCCAATTGGCGCGGGTGCGGGCGTCGGCTCAATCGCCCATGCTGATCAATTCGGTGCCCCTCAATTTCTAAGCCAACAAGACTGTGATACAGTTGTTCCGCTAAATGTTCTTCGCGAATAACCGTTAATAAGTGATCTAACATGGCGGTAACCTCCCCCTGAGTCTCAATCAAACTAAGCTTACTGTAAAGTGTAAACAAGATCACTAGAATTGTCACTGATGTTGTCCGCCTTTTTTACAATGGGGAAATATCAAAAGGCATGCCGGACTTTTACAGTCTGGGCATGCCCTCATTGAAATATTACCGAATCGTTTCGTGAATTAGCGTAAATGGTTCCGCCGAATCGCGAATTTCAATATTATCATAGAGTCGCTGCTTAATATCAGCAACATCCTCACGATTACTGTAGATGGTCAACAAAGATTCGCCCGCCTTAACCGGGTCGCCAACCTTCTTGTTCATCATGATACCAACTGCGTAATCCAATTGGTCATCAGCTTTTTGCCGACCACCACCGAGCAACATGCTAGCAATGCCCATTTCATCAGCTTCAACCTTGCTAACGACACCACTTGTCTTCGCTGGCAGCTCAATCTTGAATTTCGCTTGTGGCATGATTTCAGGATGATCAATCACGTTCCGATCACCGCCCTGTGCTGCGACCATATCACCAAACTTCTGTAAGGCAGAACCGTCAGTGATGGTCTTTTCACACATCGCACGGGCCGTCTCCAAGTCATCAGCCTTACCGGACATGACAACCATGTGGGCACCTAAGGTCATCACCAATTCAGTGATATCAGCAGGGGCTTGCCCCTTCAGTAAGTCAATGGATTCTTTAATTTCCAGAGCATTGCCAATCGCGTTACCTAGTGGTTGATTCATATCGGAAATGATGGCCATGCAATCCATTCCAACGCCCTTACCAATCCCCACTAACGCTTTAGCTAGCTTTCGTGAATCGTCCAGCGTCTTCATGAACGCTCCGGCACCAGTCTTCACATCAATCACTAACGCATCGGTACCAGAAGCAATCTTCTTACTCATAATTGAACTGGCAATCAATGGAATTGAATCAACGGTGTCTGTCACATCCCGTAAGGCATAAATCTTCTTATCAGCGGGGGCAATGTTTCCGGTTGCCCCAACGATTGCCAAACCTTGGTCGCGAACTTGTTTTAAAAAATCACTCTCACTGATTTCAACTTGATAGCCTGGAATCGCTTCCAATTTATCCAAGGTTCCACCAGTATGTCCCAAGCCCCGACCAGAGATCATCGGCACTGGAATTCCTAAGGCCGCAACGATTGGTGCTAATGGAATACTGGTTTTGTCTCCAACCCCACCGGTTGAATGCTTATCAACCTTCAATCCAGGAATGCTCGATAAATCTAAATGGTCACCCGACTTCATCATTGCCATGGTCAACTCAGAGCGCTCAGCATCCGTCATGTCTTTAAAATACGTGGCCATTAAGAACGCACTCGTTTGGTAATCTGGAATTTCTCCTGAAACGACACCATCCACAAACGTCTGAATTTCTTCTTGGGTTAACTCGCCACCATTACGTTTCTTATCAATAATATCAACCATTCTCATCGTTAGATCGCTCCATTCCTTAAACCGCTCTATTGCCTATTGGTCTGGCGTTGTGAGCTTTAGTAGTTGTGCCGCTGCATGTTGATCGATAATGAGACAATTGGGGTAACCGCCAAGCAACGCTGCTCTAACAGCCGGCACTTTGGCATCACCAGCCGCCACTAAAATCGAATGCTCTTTTTGCTTTAGACTATCCAGGTCAATGCCAATCGTCCGTTCGTTCAATTCTGGATTAACAATTTGGCCCTGCTCGTCAATATAGCGAGAAAAGATATCTCCGACAGCCTGCTGTTGCAACGCTTCTTTTTCTGCTTCCTGTAAATAACCCAACTGAAAAACCAGTGCATTACTGCGGACCGTTCCCACAGAGTAAATCGCAATGTTGGCTTTCTCGCCAAGTGCTAGCAAATACTGAATATGTCGTTCCGCCTCCACCAATTCCTTAGTTTGTTGGTGGTCAAAGATCACGGGTAACGGCAAATACTGTGGCACCGCATGAAAGGCATTGGCAAAGGCGTCAATACTTTCATACGCATAGGTCTGTTCCGTCGAGTAGCTCACACTACCCTTCAGTTGGATGACTTCTACCCCAGTTAACGTATCTGGTTGTAGGCTCGAACCAATCGCGTAGATTGTTTTCCCCCAACCGATACCAATCACATCATGCTCATGAACAATCTGTTCCAAATAGTGTGCGGCGTATTCACCCACCGTCGTTAGTACATCATTGACGGGCGTTAATTGTGTCGCCACAACATGAACCTCAACATCATAGGCCCGTGTCAATGCCCGATCCAAGGTTTGAACGTCTTGTACGGGATCAACAATTTGGATACGAACCAACCCTTGTTCTCGGGCAAACTGTAGTAACCGAGATACCGTTGGCCGTGAAATTCCCATTCGTTGAGCAATCTGGCTTTGACTTTGGTCAGCCTGATAGTACATCTTTGCCACGGTCAGGGCTTGTCCCAACCGTTCAGCCGTGGTCTCCGCCATTATCATCTCTCCTTAAACATCTCATTAAAAAACGCGGTCGCGGGGTCCCCGTTCCCGCGTTTTCATTACGCTTTAGCAGCCGTATCTAAGGCAACCTTAATCATATCGTTAAATGACTTTTCTCGTTCTTCTGGCGTTGTTGATTCGCCTGTCATCAGGTGGTTACTAATCGTCAACACCGATAATGCCCGAACATGGTACTTCGCTGCTAACATAAAGAGGGCTGTTGATTCCATTTCTGTCGCAATAACCCCGTAATCGACCAGCTTTTGACGATCCATTTCATCGTTATAGAACCGGTCTTCGGCCAGCACGTTCCCAACTCGAACTGGAATCTTCAGATCTTGTGCAACATGATAGGCCGTATCTAACAAACCAAAATCACTAATAGCTGCGTAGTAGATACCACCACCGAACGTGTTATGAATAATTGAGGAGTCGGTTGAGGCTGCTTGCGCTAGGACAACGTCACGAACATGAACATCGGGACTCATCCCACCGGAGGTTCCCACCCGGAATAAGGTCTTAACACCATATTCGCTAATCAATTCATTGGTATAAATTGAAATCGATGGGATTCCCATCCCGGTTCCTTGAACCGAGATTCGTTTGCCCTTGTACGTTCCGGTATACCCAAAGGCATTTCGAACCGTGTTGTAGCAAACTGGATTTTCTAAGAAGGTTTCTGCAATATACTTAGCCCGCAGTGGATCACCTGGCAGTAAGACCGTGTCTGCAATATCGCCCATTTTGGCTTCCAAATGATTACTCATAATTTGTTCCTCCTAAAGTGGTTGTCTCGACTACTTCAATTCTGCTAAGAAACTGTGTCCTTCATGGTTACCGGCAACACCGAAATTATCCAAAACGGTCGCACCAAAGTCAGCAAATGGTGAACGAACACCTAAGCTACCACCTTGCTTGAAGCTTGGTGAGTACACTAGTAATGGCACTTGTTCTCTGGTGTGATCCGTCCCCGTATAAGTTGGATCGTTCCCGTGATCGGCAGTAATCATTAACAAGTCATCATCATGCATGTTCGCCAATACCGTTCCCAAGCGTTGGTCAAAGTCCATCAATGCTTGACCAAACCCATCGGGATTCCGCCGGTGACCATACATCGCATCAAAGTCAACTAAGTTAATGAAACAAAAACCGGTAAAGTCTTCAGTCATGACGTGATCAACGTGATCCATACCATCCATGTTACTTTCATTGTGGTAAGCTTCATCAATCCCATGACCAGAGAAGATGTCGTTGGTCTTACCAACAGCAACTACCCGAACACCGGCTGCTTGTAACCGATCCAAATCAGTCTCACCAGTTGGTTCCAACGTGAAATCACGCCGGCTTGCTGTTCGCGTAAAGTGGTCTGCATCTGGCCCAACGTATGGCCGAGCAATGATCCGGCCAACCAAGTATTCCGGTCCATTGACTAATGAACGCGCATATTCACAGATCTTATAGAGTTCCGCCAATGGAATCACGTCTTCGTGTGCCGCAATCTGTAACACAGAATCGCCGGACGTGTAGACAATCAAGTCGCCGGTCTTCATCTGTTGTTCGCCTAGCTCAGCAATGATTTTGGTCCCTGATTCTGGTCGGTTACCGATCACTTTACGTCCAGAAAACGTTTCCAATTTTGTGATGATGTCAGCGGGGAAGCCGTTAGGGAATGTACTCAATGCCTTACGAACAGGTAACCCCATCATTTCCCAGTGACCATCCATTGAATCCTTACCAGCTGAAATCTCCCGCATCTTGCCATAATAGGCATGAGGATCATCAGCCACCGGTACACCCTCGATTGGTGTTTCCCGCAAGTTAGATAAACCGATTTTGGCTAGATTAGGTAACGCCAGTTTTCCAGCAAAATGGTGACCAACGTGCCCTAAAGTATCAGCACCCTCATCGCCAAACTTATTTGCATCCGGTGCTGCTCCTGCACCAACTGAATCCATAACTAAACCAAAAACACGCTTGAACTTCATATCCGTATTCCCCGCTTTCACAAATTAGATTCTAGTAACCAGCTTTAGCATGACTGTCGTCACCCGTTAAGATGGCTACGGTTGCACTGACACCCATCCGACTGGCACCAGCATCGATCATAGCTAAGGCTTCTTCACGACTGTGGATACCACCGGAAGCCTTGACGCCTAAGCGATCGCCAACTGTTTCACGCATCAACTTAACGTCTTCAACCTTAGCACCTGACGTTGAGAACCCAGTGGACGTCTTAACAAAGTCAGCACCTGCTTTTTCGCTCAACTGACAAGCCCGGACAATTTCATCCTTCGTTAACAACGCATTTTCCAAGATAACTTTTAGAATTTTACCCTTAGCGTGGACTGCATCAGCTAGACCCTGAATGTCTGCCAAGACCTTCTCATCATTACCGCCTTTTAATTCACCTACGTTCAAGACCATATCGATTTCTTCGGCCCCTTGATCGATGGCTGTTGTGGCTTCAAAGATTTCACTTTCCGTTGCCATGGCCCCTAGTGGAAAACCAACGACAGCGATTGGATTAACATCAGTTCCCTTTAATTGCTCAGTTACAAACGGAATCCAATAGGAGTTTACGCAGACCGAAGCCGTGTTAAATTTCTTAGCTTCGTCACAAGTTTGCTTGATATCTGCTTCAGTTGCATCTGCCTTTAAATTAGTGTGATCAATGTACTTCGCTAATTGTTCTGTGGTTAATGTCATAATATGAAACCCCTTTCATTTATCAACATCAGCATACCGAATCTTCGCACAAATGTAAAGCGTTATTATGAATTTTTGTTCAACTGATCGTTTTTTCACAAGCAAACATCCGTAAGTCTCCGGTCATCTTTCCCTAAAACTATCCATTCTTTTCCCGTCAATAATGGGTTAGTTCAATATCGTCTTAACGTCTATTGCCAATGGTTAACCCACCAATTTTTATTTTATTCACAAAAAAAGATATGAGTCGATCCCCATACCTTCCATAGTTTGCCGAAGTCCCGCCGTTTTATTACGGTAAATCGTTGCCACTAATCAATTAGCCTGTTGCCGCAAAGAACGAATAAATTCGTTTTTATTGCCAAAAAAAAGATAATCTTTCGGAATTTGATAAAGCTGCGATAGTCGCTCGATGGTTTTAATGCCCACATTCGAACTGTCTCGCTCCCAAGCAGCCAGCGTCTGGTAGTGGATTCCCAGATGTGCAGCAGCCTGTTTCTGTGAGTAGCCCGCATTATGGCGTGCGGCCTCCAGTGTGATTTGCACCTTATCCATCACAAACGCCTCCTTACAAACACTTTTATATCTTAAACGAGTTTATTCGTTTTGTCAATGATTTACTGTACATGGTAGATTGTAAAATTAATCCGAACGCTGTT
>OMJG01000661.1_pt1 | contig 24313 bp, 17 predicted proteins | sample 1646431 | NCBI WGS metagenome assembly OMJG01 (sample SAMN03771674, study PRJEB25209) | food metagenome | isolation source: Cotija cheese | place: Mexico:Jalisco,Michoacan | collected 2011-12-12
GTCTTAAACGGGGAATATCGCGATACTTAATGGCGCTTCTTAGTGTGTGTAAGGCCTCATAGGCTCGTCTTAGTTCTGGATCAAAATCTAGCAGCTCTTCGACGACTTGGTTCTGGGTATGCAGCCCAGGGATAAAGGAATAGTGCTGATAGTTTTTAATATCAAGTTTTTCATTAGGCTTCAATAGTAATTTCCAATATCGCTTCAGGGCCTTATACTTAACATTTGATGTGGCAAATTGTTTCATGACACGAATCCGAGTCTGGTTAAAGCCCACTACCGCTGATTTCACGACATGGAATCGGTCAGTAACGATTATCGCCTTTGGAAATACTGAGACTAGTTCAGGATACGTATAATTCATATCCGTCACAATAACCTTGACACTCATTCTGGCTGCTTTCGTATAACGCTTAAAATATTTTTCAAGACTCACAAGGGTTCTTGATTCTAAGATATCTATAAATTGATGGGTTTTCCCATCCATAAAGACGAAGCTCATTGAACCATTGGCGTCCTTAGTTGACTTGATTTCGTCCATACAAATGACACTTGGTAACCAATCATAGTGAGTTAATAAATCTCGCTCATAGGTCTTTAAAACTGAGACCACCGTACTGTTTGAAACGTTTAGCTCCTGAGCAACATGCGTCATCGTGACTGGTTCGCTCAGTTTCTCTAAGCAAGTGAAACGGACATTATTAGAAATCGTATGATGCCGTTGCGTTAGTGTCGTTGCGGCTAAGAAATAGCTCTGGCAGGCCTTACACTTAAAGTTGCGTTTCTTTAGATGCAGGATGACGTCGCGCTCACTACTCCTGAGCAGTTTAACTTGCACTTGTCGCCAACCATATCGAATAATTGTTTTCCTGTTCACGACACCACATTTTAGACAGGCTTTGGGACGATAGTCCAAAACTGCTTGGGCCTCGAGGGGCCCCTTTTTTGGACTATCGCTGATAATTCTTACTTTTTTTATGTTGGGGTCTTTAATTCCTAACAAGAATTTAGTATCCTTACTCATAGGGGTATAGTCGCTTCTTTCTCTTGAAATGTGGTAGTGGATAGATATAAGTCTGCTGACTATATCTCTTTTTTTGCACTTTTTTAATATACCATGATTAAAATACATACAAAAAATACTAAGCTTAGAGGTATAGAAGTTACCCGACGGGGTGCTCCTATGCCTCTATTACTTTATAGTGGTAGTGAAGACAGGCCGTGGGTGCTTTTGGGTCCCCGAGACCGTATACAAAAATGGCCGCTTCACTGGTTTTAGTCAATTTGGTCAAAGTATTTAGGCTCTTGAAGCCCTGTTTTGAAAACGAGATTACTAAAACATACGTGAAGACTTCAGAAAGATAGGTATATGATTATGCGAACAATTATTGGGATTGATGTTAGCAAAAATAAAGCTAACATTGCGGTGGCGACAGATTTAGTAGTGGTCAAAGAGTTAGTTATTTCTTTGGACGCACTAGGATTTAATGAACTGAAACACGTCGTGCTTCAGTTCGGCGGGAATTCCGAAATCGTTTTTGAAGCTACCGGTGTCTATTCACGACGTTTAGAATATTTTCTTCAGCAAGAAGGTTTGAACTACCACATTCTAAATCCATTGACGGCTAAAAACCGTATCGCAACCGGTTCACGACTGAGAAAGAACGATGAACGTGACGCTCGCCGGCTAGCAGTTACCGAGTTCACAGAACACCTAGAACCATATCTTTTAGCTTATAAACAAGATCCCATCTACCGTGAACTAACGGATATGAATCGTTATTACGATCAGTTAAACGAGGATAAGAAACGCGCTCGTAATCGTGCTCATCGAGTCTTACAACTTGTCTTCGCATCCTTTGGGGAAGCTAAAATCGGGTTTGATTTCGACACCAAGTGTGCTTGGCAATTGTTGGTCCTCTTTCCGCATGCGCAAATCATTCGTGAAATTGGCGACCTTAACGAATTAGAAACCAGAATATTAGCAGCTCATTTTAAAGGAATCGGTCCCAAACGAGCCCACGACGCTGCCCGAAAGCTGTGGAAGTTAGCCGCTAAGAATGGTGATGCGGTTCCGCTTAGTTCCGATAATACACGCCAAATGAAGGCTTTAGCAGAGCAGGTCTTGGCATTAGAAACTGCGCAGGACCAGCAGGTCTTACGCATGATGGAACTCGGAAAATTCTTACCCGAATATGAACTTCTTCAAACGATTCCAGGAATTGGTAGTAGTACGGCTATTCGACTAATCAGTGAATTAGGAGATATGCGTCGTTTTAATACGCGCCAACAATTAAATAGCTACGTGGGTATCGACACGACGGAAGTAGACTCTGGCGACCATCAATCAGCTCGTCATATCACGAAGCACGGTAATCCTCATGCGCGTAGAATTCTATATTGGACGGTAATCCTCATGATCAATCCCAAGATGGGTAATAACCATATTCGCGATGCATATCAAAAAAGACGAGAAGCCTCTTCCTCGAAGAAGAAACTCATCGTCCGTCAAATGGATCGCCTTATCAAAACAATCCTATACCTAATAAAAACGAATCAACCTTATTCCTATGAGCTAGCACCTCAATCGAAGTAACATTCGTTATATCTATAATACCAGCCTTGAAAAAAAGTTGAAACCTCCAAGGCTTATTTAACTAGCTTAAAATCGATAAAATAACAGGGATAGGGCATTGGTTCGATGACGAAAGCCCCCGTCACCTAACCAATGCCCTAAATTTCTTATCATGAATCGGTGATTTAACAACATTTCCATTGACAAGACGTAGAAAAATATCTGCTGCCAGTAATCAAGTTTTCACTTAATTACCAACAACAGATATTATAGAACCCATTTTTCATTGAAAGTATCAAGTTAAGGGCTGTTTTACTGAACTTAGTATGTCTTATCATCAGCATAAAGCATGATTAAATTAATTAGCACAACACGTGTAATCTCTGAACAAGCCTGTCAGCGGAAGTATCGCTTAGTGCTGGTATGGAAATAGAAGTAACTGTTTATTTGTATAAGTCGCCAAGTAAATGTCACTAACGGTGTAATGTTGGGCCTGTAATTGCGTTAGCAGCCAAGCCTCATCATGATGACTAGTTTCAAGTGCATCTAGGTTGACTTGACCATCAACAATCAGTGGATTCTTGACGGCGTCGTCGCCAACTTGAGTAATCGTTAATTGCCCATTTTGTTCGAGGACCGCTCGTTTGACGTAACGAATATCCGTGATGCCCTCCGTACGCAATCTAAACATGAGATCATTAGCACTCATGCCATTTTTAAGAGCCGTACTGACTAGTAATTGGCCGTTTTTGATCAGCAGTTGGGGCTGACCGTCAATCAGTTGTTTCACGTAGCGGTTGTGATGCGTGAGAAATCGAAGGACTAGCACGAGTAATGTCCAAATCAGCAAAACTAAAATATATTGCAAGACGGTTACGCTAGTACTATAAATCATACCGCCGACGATTGCGCCAAGGACGTAGTTTTGAACTTGGTCGAGGGCACTGATTGGAGCGAGATTACTTTTACCAGATAAGTTGATTTGCAAGATGATGGTTAATAATCCAAGCGCTAGTTTGATCGTCACATCCCAGTATGAAAACATTTATTGCCCCTCCTTAACGTAATTGATCGTTGACTGAATTGGTGTTGCTTTAGTCAGCGTATAGCTATTGCCATCCGGATTGACCGTCACGTTGTAGATGTGGTCATGAATTTTAATCAGCATGCCACTGCTGACAGAACTCGTGTTGGACCACACGGCGGTTTTACTGACGTTTTGTTCCTTAGCCACGCGTTGCATAATTTGTGTGACCTGTGATTTTTGATTGAAACTGTTTTGAAGGGTCTGCCACTCATTAAATTGAATGCCAACGAGTAACAATAATAACAAAACCATGATAATGAATAAGTCACGGTATTTGAGATCCGTTTTGTGGCGATACCATAGCCAGCTGAGTACGGCAATCATCAAAATAATGATACCAATAGCGGCCAGTTGAACGAGAGCGTGATTACTATTTTGGTGAATTAAGTAGTTGTATGAATAAAAAGTCATGATGGCCTCCTTATAAGATTTATTATAGCAAGTTTTGATAGTGACTGAACTAACTAGCACTTCAGAATTTATGGGTATTCGCACTGATGCGGGCCCACTACGCATTTAAAATGCATTAATTAATGGATTTTCTTAGTAAATTTTACTTTGTAAAGTGTGTCAATGTTGTATACTATTTTTGTAAGCACTAACAAATATCGGAATTGGAGATGGTTTTTGTGAGTTGGCAGGATACTTATAATACCTGGAAAAACCAAGCGACACTTGAAACAAGTTTAAAACAAGAATTAACGGGCATGGCTGGTGATGACGCTGCTTTAGAAGATGCCTTTTATGAACCAATGGAATTCGGAACGGCGGGGATGCGTGGGGTGCTTGGACCTGGCATCAATCGGATGAATATTTATACGGTTCGCCAAGCAACGGAAGGGTTAGCGCGTTTCATGGATACCTTGTCAGCTGAGGTCAAGGAACGTGGTGTAGCCATCAGCTTTGATTCCCGTCACCATTCAGAAGATTTTGCTCATGAATCTGCCCGCGTGTTAGGCCAGCATGGCATTAAATCGTACGTTTTTGAAAGTTTGCGGCCCACTCCAGAACTTTCATTTACGGTTCGGCACTTGCATACTTACGCAGGAATTATGATTACGGCGAGTCACAATCCGAAGCAATACAACGGCTACAAGATCTACGGAGAAGATGGTGGTCAAATGCCACCAAAGGAATCCGATCTCATTACGTCATACATTCGTAAGGTTGACGATGTCTTTGCGATTGCCGTCGCTGATGAACAACAATTATTAGCTGATAAGACGGAAACCATCATCGGTGATGACGTCGATCAGGACTACTTAGCCAAGGTCAAGGAAGTCACGATCAATCAAAAATTAGTGGATGAATTCGGTAAGGATATGAAGTTAGTCTTTACACCATTGCATGGAACTGGCCGGATGCTTGGTGAGAAAGCCTTGAAGAATGCTGGGTTTAAAAATTTCAGTGTCGTTAAAGAACAGGCTGTCGCCGATCCTGAATTTTCAACGGTCAAATTCCCCAACCCTGAATTTCCAGAAGCCTTTAAGATGGCCATTGATCTAGGTAAAAAGGAAGACGCAGATGTCTTGATTGCGGTTGATCCCGATGCTGACCGGTTAGGGACGGCTGTTCGTCAACCTAATGGTGAATATGTCCTGTTAACTGGTAATCAAATTGCCGCCGTCTTGTTACACTACATCTTACAAGCCAACAAGGATGCGGGTACGTTGCCAACCAACGCGGCTGCAGTTAAGTCGATCGTCTCAAGCGAATTTGCAACCAAAGTCGCTGCTTCATACGGTGTTACGATGATCAATGTCTTGACTGGTTTCAAGTATATTGCTGAACAAATCGAACACTTTGAAGCCACTGGTGAACATACTTACATGTTTGGCTTTGAAGAAAGTTATGGTTACTTGATTAAGCCATTCGTTCATGACAAGGACGCCATCCAAACGACAGTGCTCTTAGCCGAAGTTGCCGCCTACTATAAGCAACAAGGTAAGAACCTCTATGATGGGTTACAAGACTTGTTCAAGGAATATGGCTATTTCCGCGAACAAACCACGTCCGAAGAATTTGACGGGGTCGGTGGTAGCGATAAGATTGCCGCCTTAATGACTAAGTTCCGTAATGAAGCGCCAACGGACTTTGCGGGCTACGATGTTACTGGGACCGAAGATTTCCAGAGTCAGACCGAAAGCTTGGCGGACGGTCACACGACACCAATTGCTTTGCCACAAGCGAACGTCTTGAAATATCATTTGACTGATGGCACTTGGATTGCCATTCGGCCGTCCGGTACGGAGCCTAAAATTAAGTTCTACATCGGGACATTAGGTGCCACCTTAGATGAAGCTAATGACAAATTAGCGAAGTTTGAAGCTGCCATTCAAGCATTTATTAAAGAATAGAACACCGACTTAATCAGATGTTGCGTATAACCTGGGACTAGTCGTTATAGAAAATAAATAGGGCCGCCCGAAATCAACTTATAATTTCGAGCGGTCCTATTTATTTGTAGGTCGTGGTGGTGCTATTTGGTGGGATATTCAAAATTGACCGGGTCACCAGGTAAGCGTAATAACTGTGGTTTGCCGTAGTAGTAACCCTGCCGAAGATTAATATCAAAATGACTACTCAATTGATCATCTTCAGCATCTTCAATCCCTTCTAGAATTAAGCGAAGGCCATACTCACTACTGATAGCGCGCCAAAAATGAAGTTTTTGCTGAATCTTTGGATCTTTAATATCGCTACGAAAATTTTGGAGCGCAAATTTTAATTCGGAAGCTAGTGGTAAAATCTCTTGAATACTCTTAAAATCATTAATGCCCGTACCAACATCATCGAGTGAAATTTGCATCCCGTGTTCAATGAATCCCCGTAAGTGTGGAATCAACATCGTGTCAGGGTAGCTTTTAGGGCTACGCTCTTCAGTTAATTCGACAACTAATTTAGCAGGATACAGTTGTACCTGACTTTGGATGATGGCTTTGGCGACCGTTGTATCCATTAGTTGTTCACGACTAATATTGACTGCACAATAGCGAACCTTAAGCCCTAGAATTTTAGTGGTTGCAATAAGTAGGTCAGAAGTAACTTGTGAGCTGATGGCAGTAAAAGATTCAGGCAGACGCCAGCCGTCTGGTGTTAGTTGTTTGATTAATAATTCGTATCCGTAAACCGTATTGTTGAGTAAGTTAAGTTGTGGCTGTACAAAATAGCGGTAAATTGGTTGCATAAGTTCCATCGCCTTTTATAATAAGTTTTAAAGCATTGAATCGTTTTAATATTAACCGAATCGCTGTATACTCTAAGTATACGTCAACTTAAATAAATGTTTAACTTAATCCAAGTTAAATTTTAACTTTTAATGAAAGCTGTGGTCGAAACAATGAAAGTTGCCATTATTGGCTGTACACATGCGGGGATTGCCGCCATGAAACAAATTTTGAAATACTATCCGGGGACTGAAATTACCGTCTATGAACGGCACGCGGATATTTCATACATGTCTTGTGGGACTTATTTACACTTAGGGGGTACTATTAAGGACTTGGATCAGGCGCTATATGCTAATCCGACGGAATTCAGTGAACAGGGTGTGCAGATGCGGATGCAGTATGACGTGATTAATGTTAATGCTGATAAACATACAATTTTGGCTCAAAATTTACAGACTAAGGAATTACAAACGGATCACTATGATAAATTAATTATGGCAACGGGATCGATTACTGCGATTCCGGCTATTCCCGGCGTGGAGAATCCGAAAGTCATGCTTTGCAAGACTTGTGAGCAGGCCCAGCAACTGTATGAAGCGGCTCAGCATGCGCATCATATTGCCATTGTTGGTGGTGGTTATTCGGGAGTAGAACTTGCTGAGGGCTATGTGAAATCAGGTCACGCTGTAACGCTATTTCAACGCGGATCGCATTTGATTAATGAGTATCTTGATCCGCAACTCTCCGAAAAAGTCGAGAAATTATTGACAACAAACGGTATTCAAGTTAAAACCAACGCGCAAGTGATGGCTTTCAGTGATACGGCTGATAATCGGCTACGGGTAACGACTGCTAATGGTGAAGAAACGTTTGATATGGCTGTTATTTGCCCAGGGGTGATCCCTCAATCGGAACTATTAGCGGGGCAAGTTAACCGAACTAAGCAGGGTGCGATTGTGACGGACCGTTATATGGGAACATCTAACCCAGATATTTATGCGGCTGGTGATGTGACGGAAGTGAACTTTAATCCAACCAAGGAACATGCCTACATGCCGTTGGTGTCACATGCGATTCGGCAAGGTGCACTAGCCGGAATCAATATTTTTGATAAACGCTTAGGTTCGATTGGCACGCAAGCAACGACTGGAATGTTAATTTTTGACCAGACCGTAGCTTGTGCGGGAATGACCCTAACAGCAGCTAAGGCAGCTAACTTTGATGCCAAAGAAGCCTTTTATGAGGGCAACTATCGTCCAGATTTTATGCCGACCACGGAGAAAGTCATGATTACCCTTGTGTATGATCAACAGACGCGAAAAGTTCTGGGTGGTCAATTAATCAGTGCGCATGAAGTTTCCCAGTCAGCAAATACGTTGTCGGTAGTGATTCACAATGGTAATACAATTGATGAATTGGCCTTCATGGATATGTTATTCTCACCAAACTTTGATGAGCCATTCAATTATTTGAATTTAGTGGCCCAAGCTGCCGTTGACCAGGAACATGGCTATCGGCGGAATAATTAATACAGCTAATATTATTAAGTTCGGCATGAAAATTGGTGTACCAGGTCAATTTTTATATTGCTGTGTGGCAGCGACGGATGTACCAACCAAAGCGGTTGAGATTAAAGCGCATCTGCTAACGAAGGATTTAAGTTGGTTGTGGGTATACTGTGACCATGATTGGTGACGAAATAATTAGTCTAATACGCATTGTGTTAGTTATTGTTTAGTATGAATCATGATTAAAAATAGCTATTTCTAAGTTTAAAAGCTACCAGCTGAGTCCCACTGAAAACCGTGCAATTTAGTGAAAAATTCTTTAATTAGCTCGTTTTATGCCGGCTTCCAGGCATTCCTGCCAATTGCTGTAACGTGGTGGACACAGATTTGAGCCGAAGTCCACGTCTCAAATACTGGTTTTCCACGCCTTAATGCCATATTGACGAAACGTGTTCGGGTCAGACTGAGACTGGAGGGGCTGGGTGCCAATGCTCAAGGGCGAAGTTCTTCTTGTCCGGGTGATTTCCCCGGGCTAGAAGAAGACTCGTATTTGAAATTGCGCAGCGGGCTTCTGCGTGAGTTCAAATCGATGTCCGCCCTGTTCCAGCAATTGGCACCCAGCCCCGGAGGTCGGCCTAGGACGCGTATATACTGACGCATAGTAAGCCAACTAACTGGCATGTTTTAATCATGATTCATGACAAATCAACTAGCACAATGCGTAGTTTGATGTGCAATAGTAAAGGTGGCCCTAAGACAGTCAGTCGACAAGACTAACTGTCTTAGGGCCATTTTATCGTTTGAATTGAAACTTGGTGCAGTTAAGCATAATCGTTGGGATTGGCTGCTAATGGCTGATAAGCGTCCATTTCTGTATCGCGATAATCCCACCATTCGTTAACATAGCCGACAAAACCAGCTGTTGTCATCGCAGTATCTAAGAGTTGATAATTTTTTTCTTGGATTGTTGTCTTGGGGGCACCACGGTGAGCTGCGGCCGTGAAGTCATCAAATTCAGTGGGCATCAATAATTCACTGCCATCCGGATGCGCTAAGGTCAAGTCCAAGGTGACACCCTTTTGATGACTAAAATTAGGATCAGGTTGGGCGACAAATTCGGGATCCGGATAGACTTCGAATAAGCGACGTTGGGCGCTGACTGGACGATAGGCATCCCAAACTTTGAGACGATAACCGTGTTGTTTAACAATTGCACTGGCTTGAGCAAGTTTGTTAGCCGTTCCAGTGCGGACGATGGCCGTAGTAAAATCGTAAATCACTTGGTGGGTAAAATTATTGGTGGTGGCATAGCGCAGGTCAACAATGATTTCAGGGTCTAAACGTTGAATATTTGTAAAGCCAGTTAATATTTGGTCCATAGTGGGACCTCCTCAGATTTTAGTTAGCGACGCAGTGTGTGTGTTAATTTGTGACAGCTCAACTAGCACAGTGCGTTCATACTTATTGTAGCCGATTGGCTATTATTTTACTGGTCATAAGGGTTGCGGCTATCTCAAACTTTCTGCTAGCTTTCAATCCAGGTCCCTGATAAGATGGAAAGCGGTGTAATTTTAACAATTAATCGAAGAGGTGAGGTCGCATGGATCGGCAAACACGGCGTGCAATTTTAATTTTAGTTTTTAGTGAATTTTTAGTTTGTTTAGGGATCAGTTTGGTCATTCCAGTTATGCCGTTTATTAAAAATGAACTGCACTTAACCGCTACTGACATGGGAATTATGAACGCGTTATTTGCGTTGGCTCAATTTGTGGCCTCCCCGATTATTGGTCGGGTTTCAGATAAGATTGGGCGTAAGCCTGTGTTAACGGTTGGGCTAGTTTTATACATGGTTTCAGAAGTATTATTCGCACTGACTAATCAGTTATGGGGCTTCAATATTTCTCGGATTGTTGGTGGCTTATCAGCCGCGATGGTCGTACCAACGGCCATGGCATTAGCGTCTGATATTACGACGAAACGGCAACGGGCCAAAGTTATTGGTTGGCTATCAGCGGCTTTTAGTGGTGGCTTGATTCTTGGCCCTGGTATCGGCGGGGTACTGGCTGGAATTAGTTATAAAACGCCATTTTGGGTCGCTGGGGCGTTAGGGTTACTCAGCGCAATCGTGTTAGTTATTTTATTACCGGCCGATCGGCAGATTGATCCTGATCGCGAGGCAACTACTACGACAACGGGCCATCATCCGATGACCCGGGCCTTTTGGACGGTGCCCATTATTATTTTGTTTACAATGATTTTAGTTTCTTCCTTTGGCCTACAAGGGTTTGAAAGCATTTATAGTATTTACGTGAATGAAGTTTTTCATTTTAGTCTAAGTAACATTGCGTTGGTCTTAACCTTAAATGGTCTAATCTCACTCTTTTTGCAAGTTGCGTTATTTGATACATTTGTTCAACGCTGGGGTGAACGGCGGGTGATTCGCGTATGTTTTGCGGCGGCTGCGATTTGTACTATTTGGATCACACAGGCCCACTCTAAAGTGGCAGTCATGATTGCGACCTTAGTTATTTTTTCAGCATTCGATCTTCTCCGGCCCGCCATCACGACCTTACTGACTAAAGCGAGCGAGGCCAATCAAGGCCTAATTAATGGTCTCAACATGTCCTTAACGAGTGTGGGGAACATTGTTGGGCCAATTATGTCGGGGATGCTACTCGATATGAATTATCATTATCCATACTTGGTGGTGGCTGGTTTCTTGATTGTTTCTTACTTAATGGCATTCATGTTGCGATTGCCGAACCAAACGCACGCGCATCAGCAAAGCTAAGACTAATTAACCGTAATACGCGTTGTGCTAGTTAATTATTCGTGAAGCATGATTTAAATGTGCCGCTTGGTTAGAGTCGAAAACCGCCAGCTCAGACCCGCTGGAAACAGTTCGAGTTCGTGTAAACCTGCTTAGTTCGCGCTTTCTACGCCGATTTCCAGACATTTCTGCCAATTTCTGGAACGCGATAGACACAGATTTAAGCCGCAAACCACGTCTTAAATACTAGTCTTCCACGGGTTATACAATATTGTCGAAACGTGTTCGGGTCAGACAGGAACTTCTGGTTAGCTAGGCTAATCCTAAGTTCCAACCCGTCTGAACCTTACACTCTCGAAGTGCTGAGCATTGTCAGGAACATCTTTCAGTTGGGACAGTGCTCGAATGGCAGATATGGACGTACCTATATTTTGATGGACTGATTGTTATTTTCCTTAATGGTCATTTTGTTAGCTAACTGTCAGACTGAGAATGATATTGTAGCAATTCAACTATTTTTCAATCACCGTATTAGTATTGAAATGTCCTAAAATGGTCAATGACAATTTACTGTTTAATCAAAGTCCTGATATCAAAACATTCAGCGACTATTTGTATTAAATTGAGTGGTCGTTCATCAGCCATTCGAGCGGCACCCAGCCCCGGAGGTCGGACTAGGACGAGCATGTGTTGACGAATAGTAATCTAACCAAGCGGCCCGTTTTAATCATAAGTGAGCTTAAAAAATAGTACGTATCGTAATATAATATCGTTCAAAGCGCTCCGGTTTGCGTCTCCGGGGCGCTTTTGTTACACTTAGGCCAAATTAAATCAAGGGATGGTGGTTGCAATGGGGATGCATCAATATTTACAGAGTTTAAGTAATTTAGAAACGATTCAACGGGCACCAGGTTTCTTTAAGTATCAAAATCATTCGGTTGCGGCGCACTCATTCAAAGTTGCCGAAGTGGCCCAATTCTTAGGTGACGTTGAAGAAAATGCTGGTCAGACTGTAGATTGGCGCGCTTTGTACGAAAAGGCATTGAATCACGACTATAATGAACGGTTTATCGGTGACATTAAGACACCGGTCAAATATGCAACCCCAACCTTACGGACGATGCTAGCGGATGTTGAGCATAAACTGTCACAAAATTTTGTGCAAAATGAGATTCCAGCCGAATTTCAGGCGGCCTATTCACGACGTCTCTCAGAAGGTAAAGATGAAACTTTGGAAGGCCAGATCTTGTCGGTGGCTGATAAGATCGACTTGTTGTACGAGTCATTTGGTGAAATTCAAAAAGGTAATCCTGAGCCAGTTTTTACGGACATTTATCAAGAAAGCTTAAAAACAATCGTCGCCTTTAAAAAGATGACTAGTGTTCAATATTTCCTAAAAGCAGTATTACCAGAGATGTTAGCGGAGCCATTTACACATCAAGATCAATTACAGGCCCTGACGACTCAAATTTTGACGGCTGTGCCGCAATCTGATTAATGGCGAAAGTATGTTCGATGTGCTAAAATTAAATGCGATTTGAATGTGATAGGGAAGCGCGGGCTTGCCTATTTTTTATGGTGCGACAGTAAGATTTAGTTATCAATAGATGATATGAACGGGTGACCGTTTAAAAGGAGGACTACGTTTGATTGATCGGGTAGATAATAATCATTTTGACTTAGTTTCGGATTACCAACCAACGGGCGATCAACCCCAAGCAATTAAGCAACTAACTGCTGGTATTGAAGCCGGCGAAAAGGAGCAGATTCTGCTAGGGGCAACTGGGACTGGGAAGACATTTACAATTTCGAATGTGATTGCACAAGTAAATAAACCGACACTGATCTTGTCGCATAACAAGACGTTAGCGGGACAATTATACGGGGAATTCAAGAAGTTTTTCCCAAACAACACCGTTGAATATTTCGTGAGTTATTACGATTATTATCAACCTGAAGCATACGTGCCTTCGAGTGATACTTATATCGAAAAGGATTCAGCAATTAACGATGAAATTGACAAGTTACGGCATTCGGCAACTAGCTCGTTACTGGAACGTAATGATGTAATTGTCGTGGCATCGGTTTCCAGTATTTTTGGTTTAGGGGATCCTCACGAGTATCAAGATCACGTGGTATCACTGCGGGTCGGCATGGAGATTGATCGTAACGACCTATTGCGTAAATTAGTCGATATTCAGTTTGATCGCAACGACATTGACTTTCAGCGGGGGCGTTTCCGGGTTCATGGGGATGTCGTGGAAATCTTTCCAGCATCGCGTGATGACCACGCGTTGCGCGTTGAATTCTTTGGTGATGAGATCGACCGAATTCGCGAAATTGATGCTTTGACCGGCGAGATTGTTGCCGATCGCGAACACGTTGCTATCTTCCCGGCGACCCACTTTATGACGAACGATGCGATTATGGAACACGCTATTAAAGGCATTGAGGACGAACTGGATGGTCGTTTGAAGGAATTAACAGCTGATGGTAAGTTACTAGAAGCGCAGCGACTTAAGCAACGGACAACTTATGATATCGAAATGCTGAAAGAAATGGGCTACACTAGCGGTATTGAAAATTATTCGCGCTTCATGGATGGTCGTAAACCCGGTGAACCGCCGTATACATTACTGGATTTCTTCCCGAAGGACTTTTTACTAGTGGTCGATGAGTCGCACGTGACGATGCCACAGGTTCGAGGGATGTATAACGGGGACCGGGCACGTAAGCAAATGTTAGTCGATTATGGTTTCCGGTTGCCTAGTGCGCTGGATAATCGACCACTGAAGCTTGAAGAAGTGGAACAACATATTAATCAAGTTGTTTATATGTCGGCGACGCCCGGGCCTTATGAAATGGACCGTACGAAACACGTGGCCCAACAAATTATTCGACCGACTGGTCTGCTAGATCCAACGATTGAAGTCCGACCAATTATGGGCCAAATTGATGACTTAGTGGGTGAAATCAATAAGCGAATTGAAGTTAACGAACGGGTCTTTGTAACTACGTTGACTAAGAAAATGGCGGAGGATTTAACTGACTACCTCAAGGATTTAGGAATCAAGGTGCGGTACTTGCACAGTGATATTAAGACGTTGGAACGGACGCAGATTATTCGAGATTTACGATTAGGTAAGTTCGACGTACTAGTTGGAATCAACTTGTTACGGGAGGGGATTGATGTTCCGGAAGTTTCATTAGTGGCGATACTGGATGCCGATAAGGAAGGGTTCCTCCGCAACGAACGGTCGTTGATTCAAACAATCGGTCGGGCGGCTCGTAATGAACATGGTTCAGTGATTATGTATGCTGATAAAACGACTGATTCAATGCAGGCGGCGATTGATGAGACCGCGCGTCGTCGGGCCGTACAGATGAAGTATAATGAAGATCATCATATTACACCACATACTATCAAGAAAGCTATTCCAGAATTAATTGCTTCGACGAAGACCACTGAAGACACTGGTAAGAAGGACGATTTCCTAGAAACTGATTTTGATGATATGACCCATGAACAACAGTTAGATATGATTAGTAAGCTAGAAGAACAGATGAAGACCGCCGCTAAGAAGCTCGACTTTGAACAAGCTGCGACGCTACGTGATACGGTCATGGAACTAAAAGCACAGATTAGCTAGCAAGTTGCTGGCTTGAGATTGAGGAGGTCTTTTTTTGGCAAATGATAAGATTGTCATTCATGGTGCGCGAGCCCATAACTTAAAGGATATCGATGTCACCATTCCCCGTGATAAATTAGTCGTAATTACGGGGTTATCTGGCTCTGGTAAGAGCTCATTAGCGTTTGATACGTTGTACGCGGAAGGACAACGTCGGTATGTGGAAAGCCTGTCAGCGTACGCGCGTCAATTCTTAGGGCAGATGCAAAAACCAGATGTTGATTCGATTGACGGGCTTAGTCCGGCTATTTCGATTGACCAAAAAACCACGTCGAAGAATCCCCGGTCAACGGTCGGAACCGTCACCGAAATCAATGACTACTTACGGTTATTGTGGGCACGAGTCGGGGAACCAATCTGTCCAAATGATGGGACACCGATTGCAAGTCAGACCGTTGAGCAGATGGTTGACCGGATTCAAAAATTACCAGAGCGAACGAAGTTACAGATCTTATCGCCGATTGTCCGCCAGAAAAAGGGTGAGCATAAAAAGATCTTTGAAAAGATCAAACGAGAAGGTTTTGTACGTGTCCGCGTTGATGGTGAAACTCATGATATCAGTGAGACCTTTGAACTGAACAAGAATCAACAGCATACAATTGAAATTGTTATCGACCGAATTGTCGTGAAGTCTGGCGATCGTTCCCGGTTGTTTGACTCCTTTGAAGCGGCATTACGATTGAGTGGCGGCTATGCGATTGCGGATGTGATTGGCGACGAGCCCATCATGTTTTCAGAACATTATGCCTGTCCAATCTGTGGGTTTACCGTCGGCGAGCTTGAACCCCGTCTATTCTCGTTCAATGCGCCCCAGGGAGCTTGCCCAGACTGTGAAGGGCTAGGAATTAAGCTGGAGGTCGATGAGGATCTCGTGGTTCCTGATAAATCCCTGACTTTGGCCGAGGGTGCTTTAGCACCTTGGAATCCAATCAGTTCTCAGTACTATCCCGAAATGTTGAAGCAAGCCTGCGAACAGTTAGCAATTCCGATGGATGTCCCCTATGAGGATTTGTCCAAGGCTGACCAACAAACGGTTCTTTATGGTTCCAACGGCAAGACCTTCCATTTCCGCTATCAAAATGACTTTGGTGGTGTGCGGGATGTTGACGCAGTTTTTGAAGGCGTCATTAATAATGTTGATCGCCGTTATCATGAAACCAATAGTGATTTTACACGCGACGTCATGCGTAAATACATGACGGAACTCACTTGTCAGACTTGTCATGGGTTCCGGTTAAATCGTAAGGCCCTATCAGTTAAAGTCGGTGGCGAACATATCGGAATGGTTTCTGACTTAGCAATCGGCAAGGAACTTGATTTCTTCAATGGGTTGAGCTTGTCAGAACAAAGCCTGGTAATTGCCAAGCCCATCTTAAAGGAAATTCGGGATCGGCTGTCTTTCTTGCAAAATGTGGGGCTAGCGTATTTGACGTTAAGCCGTTCTGCGCGAACGTTATCTGGTGGGGAAGCTCAACGGATTCGATTGGCGACTCAGATTGGCTCTAATTTATCCGGCGTACTCTATATTTTGGACGAGCCATCGATTGGTCTTCATCAGCGCGATAATGACCGGTTGATTGGTTCCTTGAAGAAGATGCGTGATCTGGGCAATACCTTAATTGTGGTTGAACACGATGAAGATACGATGCGTGCGGCTGATTACATTGTTGATATTGGCCCCGGTGCTGGTGAAAATGGCGGTGAAGTAATGGCAGCCGGAACGCCGAAGCAGGTGGCGCGTTCACGTAAGTCATTGACTGGTCAATATTTATCTGGCAAACGGTTTATTCCATTACCTGAATCTCGGCGTCCCGGTAATGGCAAGAAGATTCGGATTACCGGCGCGGCTGAAAATAATCTCAAAAAAATCGATGTTGATTTTCCTTTGGGCGAATTTGTCGTGGTCACGGGGGTCTCTGGTTCTGGTAAGTCGACACTAGTTAATGACGTCTTAAAACGAGTCTTGGCACAAAAGTTGAATCGAAATTCGGAAAAACCTGGTAAGTACAAGAGCGTTAGTGGCATTAAAAATATTGAACGGTTAGTTAATATTGACCAAAGCCCGATTGGACGAACACCACGCAGTAACCCGGCTACCTATACTGGCGTTTTCGACAATATTCGTGACTTGTTTGCGCAAACAAATGAAGCCAAATTACGTGGGTATAAGAAGGGACGCTTTAGCTTTAATACTAAGGGTGGCCGCTGTGAAGCCTGTCATGGTGATGGTATTTTGAAGATTGAAATGAATTTCTTGCCCGATGTCTTCGTACCGTGTGAGGTTTGCCATGGTCAACAGTATAATTCAGAAACGTTAGAAGTTGAATATAAAGGGAAAAATATTGCGGATGTCTTAAAAATGACGGCTTCAGAAGCTGTTAAGTTCTTTGAACCAATTCCTAAGATTCGGCGCAAATTACAAACGCTAGTTGATGTTGGTTTAGGTTATGTTAAGTTGGGCCAACCCGCAACCACTTTATCAGGAGGGGAAGCCCAACGGATGAAGTTAGCTTCCGAATTGCATAAGCAACAAGCGGGTAAGAATTTCTATATTCTAGACGAACCAACAACTGGGCTGCATAGTGAAGATATTCGGCGGTTAATTGGGGTCTTGGATCGGTTAGTGGATGCAGGTAACACGGTGTTGATTATTGAACATAATCTGGATGTCGTGAAGTCAGCGGATTATTTGATTGATTTAGGACCAGAAGGTGGCGATGGCGGTGGGACGGTCGTGGCCACCGGTACTCCGGAACAAGTGGCTGAGGTAGCTGAAAGTTATACTGGCCAATACTTGAAACCAGTCTTGGAACGTGACCGGGCCCGTGAAGCAACTGTACCTGCTAAATAGGTGGCAATGTGCTACACTTGAGTTTGTAATGTAATTTTAATTTAGAGGAGTTGTTTGTACATGGCTAAAGTAGAAAGTTTTACATTAGATCATACCAAAGTTTTAGCACCTTATGTTCGTAAAATTACGGTGGAAAATGGTCCTAAGGGCGATGCCATCACTAATTTTGATTTGCGGTTAGTTCAACCTAATAAGACTGCGATTGATACAGCGGGCTTACACACGATTGAACACATGTTAGCTGGATTATTGCGTGATCGGATGGATGGCGTGATCGACTGCTCACCATTTGGTTGCCGGACTGGTTTCCATTTGATCACTTGGGGTGAACATGACACCGTGGAAGTTGCTAAGGCATTGAAGTCCTCATTAGAATTCATTGCTGGTCCAGCTAAGTGGGAAGATGTTCAAGGAACGACGATTGATAGTTGTGGGAATTATAAGGATCATTCGTTGTTCTCAGCTAAGGAATGGGCTAAGCTGATCTTATCACAAGGAATTTCATCGGACCCATTCGTTCGTAAAGTCGTTGAATAGTCTGAAATTTTAAAATTAAGCGTAGTTGATAGTGCTAATCAAAATGGGTCTAACTTTCGGTAACCGAAAGCTAGACCCATTTTTTGATGAACATTCAAGTAGCAGATCAAGCTGAGGTGCACGAATTTATGTGGCATGAATTATTGTCAGAAGATGTCAATTAGTTAGAGACTTGTTCGTCAGTATGCGCGTACCTAGTTCCGATCTCCAGGACGGGGGTGCCGATCGTTACAAACAACGTGCTTGTCATCGATTGGCACTTACGCCGCAAAATACCGCGTCGTCTCAAACACGGGTCTTATTCTCAGTCAGCCACTTTTGACTTTAAGGTTGAGTGGCGTCTGGTCATTATCAGTAGCAACTAATATCATTTTGAAAATTAGAAATACTGAGTAAGATAATAATAAAAAATATGCTAATCCAAGTGAATATATGCATAAATATTCTTAAATATAATGAATATTCCGTAAATAACGAATATTTCACAAAAATAGTTGCATAAAATTAAAACCGGTGGTACGATACTGTCATTGAGAAAAGCAGTGATAAAAATTTCGGAGGTACAAATCAATGGTCAAACAAAATGATAAAATTATTCTCGCTTATTCTGGTGGTTTAGATACGTCAGTTGCTATTAGTTGGTTAAAAGATAAGGGCTACGATGTTGTGGCTTGTGGTATCGATGTTGGTGAAGGTAAGGACATGGATGCTATCAAAGAAAAGGCATTGAAATTAGGGGCAGTTTCATCATATATGATTGACGCCAAGCAAGAATTTGCTGAAGAATATGCTTTGATTGCCTTGCAAGGGCACACCTTATATGAAGGGGAATATCCGTTAGTCTCAGCGCTTTCACGGCCACTGATTGCCAAGAAGTTAGTGACGTTGGCCAAGCAAGAACACGCCGTAGCCATTGCTCATGGCTGTACTGGTAAGGGGAATGACCAAGTTCGGTTTGAAGTTGCGATTCATGCGTTGGCACCCGACATTAAGATTGAAGCGCCTGTTCGTGACTGGCACTGGTCACGGGAAGAAGAAATTGATTATGCCAAAGAACATAATATTCCCGTGCCAATCAATCTTGACAGTCCTTATTCCATCGATGAAAACTTATGGGGCCGGGCTAACGAATGTGGTATTTTAGAAGATCCATGGCAAGGAGCGCCCGCCGATGCGTTTGATCGGACGAAAGCACTAGCTGACACACCGGACACGCCAACCACCCTTGAGATTACCTTTGAAGCCGGAGTGCCAGTCGCTCTGGATGGTGAATCTTTAAATCTAGCAGATCTGATAATCAAGCTAGATAAAATCGCTGGTGAACACGGGATTGGTCGGATTGACCATATTGAAAACCGGTTAGTCGGTATCAAATCTCGTGAAGTCTACGAAGCACCAGCCGCAACAGTTTTACTCAAAGCACATAAAGACTTAGAGGATTTAACGTTTGAACGGGAATTAGCCCACTTTAAGCCAATTATTGAACAAAAATTAGCAGATACCATTTATAACGGTCTTTGGTTCTCACCGTTAATGGAAGCAATGGTTGCTTTCTTGAAGCAGACACAACAAGTGGTTAACGGTGTCGTTCGGGTACAGCTTTTCAAGGGCAATGTTATTACTGAAGGCCGGAAGTCACCTAACTCCCTTTACGATACGAACTTAGCAACATACACTTCAGCAGATTCATTTGACCAGCAGGCGGCGGTTGGTTTTATCAAATTATGGGGCTTGCCAACGCAAGTCAACGCTCAGGTTCAAGCGAAGGCTAAGGCTGAAGCCAAGACCAATAAGGCCCACGCCTAATGAGTACAAAGAAACTATGGGGTGGTCGTTTTACAGAAACGGGTGCCAAGTATGTTGATGACTTTGGGGCGTCCATTAGCTTCGACCAGCTGCTTGCCGCAGAAGATATTGCTGGTTCATTGGCACACGTTAAGATGTTGAAGAAGACGGGCATCTTACCTGCTAAAGATGTTGATCAGATTGTGGCTGGCCTAGAAACTTTGGCAGAACGCCAGAAACAGGGTAAGCTGGAATTTTCAACGGTCAACGAAGATATTCATATGAATATTGAATCATTATTAACTGAAGAAATTGGGCCGGTGGCTGGCAAATTGCACACAGCTCGTTCACGGAATGATCAAGTTGCTACGGATTTTCACTTGTATTTGAAGCATCAGCTACCGTTGATCTTAGACCGGCTACATGAGCTGGAAACGGTGTTGGTAGCTAAAGCAAGTGAAAACGTAGAGACGGTGATGCCAGGGTATACGCATTTGCAACACGCTCAACCGATTTCATATGCGCACTATTTGTTAGCTTATTATCAAATGTTCAAGCGTGACATGGACCGGTTTGAATTTAACATGCAACATACGGACATTTCGCCATTGGGTGCTGCTGCGCTAGCCGGGACGACTTTCCCAATTGATCGGGAATATAGTGCTAAATTATTAGGATTCAGTGAAGTTTATCATAATAGTTTAGATGCTGTTTCTGACCGAGACTTTGTCCTTGAATTTCTCAGCAACGCGTCAATTTTGATGATGCACCTCTCGCGGTTTTGTGAAGAAATTGTCAGTTGGAGTAGTTATGAGTTCAAGTACATTAGCTTAAGTGATCAATTTTCAACTGGCAGTTCAATTATGCCGCAAAAGAAAAATCCGGATATGGCTGAATTGATTCGGGGCAAATCCGGGCGAGTCTACGGCAACCTAATGGGGCTATTGACCGTGATGAAGGGCATTCCATTGGCCTATAACAAGGATCTCCAGGAAGATAAAGAGGGGGCGTTTGATACGGTTACGACCGTGTTGACGAGTCTTCATGTCTTTACTGGAATGATAGCAACGTTGACGGTTAATGAAGACCGAATGGCGGATGCAACAACTAATGATTTCTCAAACGCGACTGAGTTAGCAGATTATCTTGCCAATAAAGGGATTCCATTCCGCCAAGCACATGCGATTGTTGGCAAATTAGTCTTGGATGGCTTAAAAAAGAAGCGGCCATTGCAAGCAATTCCGCTCAGCGAGTATCAGGCTATCTCACCACTGATTCAAGAAGATGTTTATCATGATTTAGATGCTAAAGTTGCGGTGGAGCGGCGGCATTCACTTGGTGGTACTGGTTTTGATCAAATTAAGCAGGAATTGCAACGGGCACAAGCGCAATTGGCAGCTTACCAATCAGCAACCATCGATTAATTAATGTTTATCAATTTGACCATTGATATTATTTTCGAAGCGACCTCTAAGTGGCGGATTATCGACACTTAGCGGCCGTTTTTAGTATGAAATATAGTAATAATCGGCGTTTTAGAAAATCCTTAAGCTGCAATAAAGTCTATCAGAAAAATTGGAAACTCTTACATTAACTGGTAAGATGGAATTAATATCGGATATGGGAGATGTTGATGTATGTTTAATGATCATCGATGGGGTTTTGATTGGACCGAGTTTATGACGGGAATTATTTTCTTGATTGCCGCTTACTTTGTAATCAAGCAACCTCAGGCAGCACTGCTAAGCTTAGTCTTTTTATTTGCAATTGCCGCAATTATTAGTGGGATCACGACGATTGGTGGTTACACCAAGTTGCGTCGTGAAACTGGTCTTCGAGCGAATTTTGCCCTTGTGTTTGCGATTATTGATATTCTAGTGGGGTTACTATTTTTATTCCACGCCCCAACTGGTGTTTTAGTACTTGGTTATGTTTTTGCTTTTTGGTTTTTAATCGACTCAATTGAACGTCTGACCGTAGTTTCACATTTACGAGTCTTCGGGACGGGATATTATGTTTTATCATTGATTTTGGACATTATTAGCTTGGCATTAGGAATTTTATTAGTGATCAATCCAATGATTGCAGTGATTAGCTTTAACGTGTTAGTTAGTTTTTACTTCGCTGTCTTTGGAATCAACGCAATCTTAATCGCGTTTGCTCGGCGTAATTAGTTTCATCAGTGTTTGGCGCGTTAGCGATTCATGGGTTCGGTTGTTACGAGTGTTCATTCGTAGTGCTGGCCTGGCGTTAACGGGCCATTTTTGTAGCATAATTTTAACGGATTATCCGCATCAAACGATGGGGTTAGTGATCCGTCAGTAGAAATGACACGCCCGGTGTGTTATACTACCAACAATATGGACAAGAGGGGGCAAATACAACATGGCAGAATCATTACAACTAGTCATTATTTCTGGGATGAGCGGTGCTGGTAAGACAGTTGCTGTCCAAAGCTTTGAGGACCTGGGCTATTTTTGCATTGATAATATGCCACCAGCGTTATTACCGAAGTTCTCAGAATTAGTTGAGGAGTCGGGTAAAATAAAAAAAGTAGCGCTAGTAATTGATTTACGTTCGCGGGCTTTTTACGATGAAATCATGGACATGTTGGCTAACTTAGACAACACAGACTTTGTGTCGACTCGGATTCTGTTTTTAGATGCTTCCAACGAAGAATTGGTTTCACGGTACAAAGAAACGCGTCGGTCACATCCACTGGCCATGGAGGGGCGCGTAATGGATGGCGTGCGCAAGGAACGCGAACTATTAGCACCGCTGAAAGATCGGGCTTCATACGTCATTGATACGTCGACGTTGACGCCCCGTGAACTGCGCGAATCAATTTTTGATAAATTTGAAACGGACCAGGATGAGACTTTTCATATCGAGATGTTATCCTTTGGGTTTAAATATGGCTTACCTATTGATGCGGATATCGTTATGGATGTGCGGTTCTTACCGAATCCGTACTATATTCCAGAATTGAAGAAGCAGACGGGCTTGGATAAGCCCGTGGTAGATTACGTCATGGAGCAGCCAGCGACGGAAGCCTTCTATCAACAGTTTTTAGGCATGTTGGAGAGTATTATGCCTGGCTATGAAGCTGAGGGTAAGAGTAGTCTAACGATTGCAATCGGTTGTACGGGTGGACAACACCGCTCCGTTGCTTTGACGCAACGTATCGGTGAAGCTCTGGCTAAGCACTACAAGGTGCATATTAGTCACCGTGATATTGATAAACGAAAGGAAACTGTTAATCGCTCATGAGAAAATACACATTTAAGACCCAGCGGCCTAAAATTGTGGTGATTGGCGGGGGGACCGGCTTACCGGTCGTTCTGAATGGTCTGCGTAAACAGGCTGTGGATATTACTGCAGTAGTGACGGTTGCTGATGACGGTGGTTCGTCTGGTATTATTCGCAATTACGTTAACGTGGTCCCACCTGGTGACATTCGTAACGTGATGGTGGCTTTATCGAATTGGCCCCACCTATATAAAGATATCTTTCAGTATCGTTTTCAGGGTGATGATCAGTTCTTTGCTGGTCACGCGATCGGTAATTTGGTGATTGCAGCGCTGACGGAAATGAAGTCAGGGGTTTTTGATGCGGTCCAAGAACTATCTAATATGATGCAAGTAGATGGTCATGTCTTTCCAGCTGCAAACGAAGCACTAACCTTACATGGTAAGTTTAGTGACGGTACGGAGTTAGTGGGTGAAGCTGAGATCACGGCGGCGCACAAATCACTAGAGCGCGTCTGGGTCACTGATAAGGATGGCAAGGAACCACAAGCCGTCCAACCCGTCATTGATGCAATTATGGCGGCTGATCAGATTGTCTTGGGTCCAGGGAGCTTATTTACCAGTATTTTGCCGAATTTAACGATTCGTAATATTGGTCAGGCCGTTTGCAAGTCTGATGCGGAAGTCGTCTATATTTGCAATATTATGACGCAAAAAGGTGAAACGGATCATTTTTCTGATGCTGATCATGTCCGGGTTTTAAACCGACACTTGGGTCAAGACTTTATCAATACGGTTTTGGTTAATACTGAAGAAGTGCCAGAAGATTATATGGACTTTCATAAGTTTAATGAAGTTTCACGCCAGGTAAGCCACGATTTTCGCGGCTTACGGGAACAAAATTGTCGTGTCATCTCATCGAATTTTTTGAAGCTTCGTGATAATGGGGCTTTTCATGATGGCGACCAAGTCGTCGCTGAACTAATGAATTTAGTCGGTCATTCCGACGTTTTAAGATAAGGGGGTTGCGGCATGTCCTACGCCAGTGACGTTAAGAAAGAATTGACTAACCTCGCTGTCCATCGCGAGAATG